>Ga0187861_10000142_pt1 | contig 93073 bp, 96 predicted proteins | sample June2016WEW_10_1_3_FD_132986 | JGI IMG/M metagenome (GOLD analysis project Ga0187861, IMG submission 132986) | Peatland microbial communities from SPRUCE experiment site at the Marcell Experimental Forest, Minnesota, USA - June2016WEW_10_100 | ecosystem: Environmental > Terrestrial > Soil >...
TTAGAATGATTCCCGTACAATGCTATCGTCGGTCAGGTGCACGGCAGATACAAATCTATAGACAAATGATGGTCTCCCAGCTAATTAACAGTATTAGGATGAATATCTCCATTATCTGACGAAATACGCTAAGATGTTGGTATTATACGCATAAAACCGCTAAAATAGCCTTGACAGGGTATAATTTTGATGTTATCCTAATTTCAAATTCTGAGTGCATTAGTTGGAGATAGTTATGGGTGACAAGATATTTATTGATGGAAATGAAGCAATTGCTCGTGGGGCTATTGCCGCTAAATGCCAGCTCTACGCTGGTTACCCGATAACCCCTCAAAGTGAAATTGGTGAATTCATGAGTGGCGAATTTCCCAAATTGGGGAAGGTATTCATTCAAGCTGAGGATGAGATAGCGGCAATCTTCATGGTTGAGGGGGCAAGCGTTGCTGGTGATAGAGCAATGACGTCCACGTCCAGCCTTGGTTTTAGTCTGATGTCAGAGGGTATATCCCATATGTCATCTGCTGAGATGCCAGGTGTCGTGGTCAATGTGATGCGCTTGGGACCGGGAGCGGGCACCATTCAGGAAGGCCAGACGGATTACCGTCAGGCTACCAAGGGTGGTGGTCACGGGGGCTATCGGTGCATTGTCCTTGCGCCCTGTTCTGTACAGGAGTGCTTTGACCTCACGCAGCTTGCCTTCTATTTAGCCGACAAGTATAGGATGCCTGTCGTGTTGCTTTCGAGCTATCTGATAGGTCATATGGCGGAAGGAGTGGAATTATCAACTAAAGATTGTGGTCCCTTACCGGAGAAGGATTATATACTGACTGGAACAGCTAACCGTAGTGATCACGTACGCAGGATTGGCGGGCTCAGTGCATTTGGCATGCGTAGCCCTGGGGTTCACGAATCAATAACTAAGCGTTTACTGGGTTATAAAGAAAAGCATCAGCGAATTGCCGAATCCGAGATAAGATATGATAGCTATCAGGCTGATGATGCACAATTACTAGTTGTAGCTTTTGGTTCTACATCTAGAATGGCTAAAGAGGCTGTTCGCTTGGCTCGCATTGAAGGAATTAAAGCCGGGTTGTTACGCCCCATTACTTTATGGCCTTTCCCCGGAAAGGCCATAAAAGAAGCTGCGCTTCGGGCAGGTAAGGTTCTAGTGGTTGAGGATAATAATGGACAAATGCTGGAAGATGTAGAATGCGCCATTCAAGGACATGTTGCCGTGCGTTTCTTAGGTATCGAGGGGCGAAACATTGAGACCGCGTCAGGTTTAATTCACCCAGAGAGAATCGTACAGGAGATGAAAAGCATATTATGAGTCAAGGATTGGATAATAAAAAGAAAGTCATAGGCAAGCCGCCCAATATAGTTCCCCCTGGGGTGACTGGGTTCTGTCCTGGTTGTCACTATGGTATTTTTACGCGCGTAGCTCTTGAAGTCATTGACGAGCTAGGAATTGCGGGCAGGACAATCCACGATTCAGGTGGAGGGTGTTACGGCGGCGCGATGTTGTTATATCCCACGGATAATTGTCATGGAGCTCACGGTCCGGATTTAGCTCTCGCTACCGCTATCAAACGCCTACATCCTGATCTTATAGTCTGGTGTCAGTTGGGTGATGGTGCTGCTCTGTCCATTGGCCTCTCGCATTTCGTACACACCTTTCTACGGGAAGAGCAGCTTACCCTTATATTATTAAACAACCTTTGCTATGGTCAGACTGGCGGGCAAATGGCTCCGACGACCCCTTTGGGTATGGTGACTACCACTACACCGGGGGGACGAGATAGAAAACTGCATGGTCTTAATATTCATACAGCCGAATTTGTAGCTCAATTTGAGGGGTGTGTTTATTCTGCTCGAGGTGCGCTTGACACTCCAGCTCATTATGAGCAAGCAAAGAAAATGATAACCACTGCGTTTCAGAAGCAGATTGCAGGGGTTAATGGCACCAGCTTTGTAGAGATACTTACAGCATGTCCTACAAATTGGGGGATGAAACCCGTCGATTCTCTAAATTTCATGAAGGAAAAAATGATACCTGAGTACCCGCTTGGCGAATTCAAAAATGTAGATTTAATTTAAGGCGTAATAGAATACAGCAATCTCGAGAGGATATTATGGTAAAGAAAAAAGACTCTTACTTCGAATTGATGATGTCAGGGACTGGTGGGCAAGGTATTGTGCTTGCGGGGAGCTTGCTAGCTGAAGCTGCCTATGTTGCCTATGAGCATGCGGTATATTGCCCTAACTATGGCGCCGCGCGGAGGGGGGGTGAAACTGAATGTACAGTCATATTTTCCAACACGGAGGTTTTCAGCCCGATAAAACTTCAACCGATGGCGGCGGTGGTCATGAGTAAAATGGGTTGTAATCAATTGTCAAAAAGGGTGCACCCGGAAGGCGTGTTACTAGTGGATAGTTCTGTAGTGCCAGACAAAATAGATAGGCAAGATATCTCGGTATATTATCTTCCTGCTACTAAGGTAGCTGATGAGAATGGCTCTGCAGTAATGGCCAGCCTCTTGATGGTTGGGGCATATATTCAGCTAACTGAAGCGTTGTCTCTTGAGGTACTGTACGAATCTCTTGAGAAGAGACTACGCGGCACTCGTGCAGAAAAATTGTTGTCGCTTAATAAAAAGGTTATGGCAGAAGGCGCAAAGATAATGAAGTCGATGCAATGCGGTAGTTAGGTAGTAATCATGTTTAAGAGGATAATAAATTGCGTAACGGAATAATAGATATTGATAATAAAGTCTGCAAAGGGTGCGGCCTTTGTACTAAATACTGCGTTCGTGGATGCATAGTTATGGGAAAAGAATTCGGCCCATCGGGATATTTATCGCCTGAATTTACACCTGGAAAATGTACTGCATGCGGTATTTGTGCCCGTATGTGTCCTGACTATGCTATAGAGGTTTATGATACCGGGGAAGGGGATAAAGATAAGTAAACTGGATTTAGGTTTGGTTATATGCATGTAGTTTTAGGAATGAATAGGAAGATAAAGTTATCAATTTATAAAGGAACTAAATGGTGTGGGAAGCACATCATATTCATTCGAAGAGGAAGATTAGTAATACAGGGCGCAATTAGGGGAACAACGAGTTATTAATAGTTGCGCCAGTTAAGTAACAGCCGCTTGATTCTACTGGGTCACCAATGCATGGTTTTCAAATAAATGGCGATTTGGGCAAATATTTATTGCCATTAATAGTTAACATGTCAGATAAGTTTATGTTTTACGCTTGAAGGAACCCATACTGTTAATTAGTTAACCAATTGAGATTGATTTAGCTTTTGGGAATGTCAAACACGAAGTATGGACATAATGTTTCAGATGAATGCAATAGAGCCTGCGGAATAGCGTATGGCTAAGAATCGGCATAATAAAGAGGGTACACTAAAATAAGAAGAATTATTGGAGAGCTATGTGGCAGCAAATAGCTAGTATCGAAGAAATCGAAAGTATTAAAGGCAGAAAGGGGAAGCCGGTAGTCATTGAGATTGACAAGAGTATGGTCAGGGCTTTTATCGATGCTGTAGAAGATAGCAATCCCCTTTGGCTCGATGAGGGCCATGCCAAGAAAGGACCTTACGGGGCTCTGGTTGCCCCGCCTGAATTCTTATGTAGTGCGATGATGTCGGGAAGTGGAGTTCTTCCGGATGTGCCAATGCCTTCCAAAACAGGTCTGGAAGGTGCTGATGAATGGGAATTTTATGAGCCAATCAAAATAGGTGACACCATAACTGCAGTCGGTGAATTCGTTGACATATATACACGTAATGGGAAAAGCGGCAAGATGGCATTTATGATCTTTGATTCCACTCACACCAATCAAAATGGCAAGCTGGTAGCTAAGAGTCGAATTACCCTAATCTACCGGTCTATAGTTTAGAGAAATGGAAAGGACGTAAATGAAGCAAATGTTTTTTGAAGATATAGATATGGGTACTGAGATACCTGCCATGGTCAAAGCGGTTAATACCCGACAGCTTGTTAAGTGGGCAGGAGCCAGTAAAGACTTCCATCCAATGCACTATGATAAAGACTTGGCCCTCAGCATTGGCCTACCAGGCGTTATTGTTCAAGGTCGTTTAAAAGCGGCTTTTATGGGTCAACTTATGACCGGTTGGCTTGGGAGCAACGGCGTTCTAAAGAAGCTAAGCTGTGATTATAGAGGTATGGACTTCCCCGGCCAAAACATGATTATTAAGGGTAAGGTAATTAAAAAATACGTCGAGCTTGGAGAAAATTATATCGAGTGCGAAGTATGGATTGAGAATCCCAAGGGAGATAGGAACACACTGGGGAAATCTGTAGCTGTTATTCAGTCAAGAACCTAATTCTTGACTACAGTATAGTATCTCTTATGGAGGTTAAGCAAGAATGGACAAATTACAAGTTGGGGATAGGGCCAGGGTCAAAGACAGGCCTAAATGGCCGGGTGGCTACAAGATCGCCGGCTGGGAAGGTAGCATTGTAGAGATTAAGGATGACCCCCAGGGTTTTGTAATAATGTTGGCCGATAACTCTGGCTATCAGATGTCCTTTGTTGAGACGGAATTGGAAAAGATTTAGGGCAATGGTGAAGAAAGCCTTGCGCCTTTTAGAATAGGGGTTGCGATCTTCCTGGAAACACTTAGCTAAGGCAATCAACGTGAGGTTAAATTGTATTTCGCTGGTATTGATATAGGCTCGACCATGACCAAAATCGTGCTCATAGACCATGAAGGCACGATTTTGTCTGCCATCAAAGGGCCCACAGGTCCCGAGCACCGCCAGCTCGCCTATGAGGTCATGAAGATGGCGCTGGAGCAAGCCAACCTCAAATTGGAGCAAATCTTTTACGTTGTAGCCACAGGATATGGTCGCCTGAATGTCCCCTTCGCTGACCGCCAGATTACAGAGCTTACTTGCCAAGCTCGTGGCGTATACAGCTTGTTCCCCAACGTAAAAACGGCCATAGATATCGGAGGACAGGACGCTAAGTGCATGAAGATCAGCAATGGCAAACTGGTCGATTTCGTGATGAATGATAAGTGTGCCGCAGGCACCGGCAGATTTCTGGAAGTTATCGCTACTACGATGGGCATTAAACTCGATGATCTGGGAGAGCTTTCCCTCAAATCTACTAAAAAAGTCTCTATCAGCAACTTCTGTACGGTCTTCGCTCACCAGGAGATATTATCCCGCCTCGCTTTAGGAGAGGCGGCGGAAGACATCGTTGCCGGCATGCATAATGCGATGTCCAGCCGCGTGGCAGCGTTGGCAACTAGGCTGAAGGTAGAGGCGGATGTGGTTCTCACCGGCGGCGTGGCCAAGAACTCAGGCATAATCAACGCAATGAAAGAGAACCTGGGCTGTGAAATCCTGGTTCCTCCAGACCCTTTCATCACGGGGGCTTTGGGCGCTGCTATACTGGCCAAGGAGTTTTACTCACAGGCAATCGTCAAAGGTGAGCCTTTTTCTACAAAACCACGACATCTGGAGAAAGCTACGTTTTTTGAGGAGAAAGCAAGCTAAATGGCATGGTATATGGGCATAGACATCGGCTCCTTATATAGTAAAGGGGTCATCATAAAAGATAACGAGCTCTTTGGTTACTACGTTGTCCTCTCCGGCCTCAACTACCGAGTCACTGCCGAGAAGATACGGGATGAGCTACTGGCAAAGGCAAATATAGCTCAGGCCGACATAAGCGATACCGTGGCTACCGGCTCCGGTGCGGGCAATGTCCATTTTGCCAGTCAGAATTTCACAGATATGATCTGCACCGCCCGAGGCATACACAGCATTTTTCCCAATGTTCGGACAGTGATCGATGTTGCTGCTCAATCCAGCAAGGTGATACGCATTGATAGCCAGGGGAGAGTGGCCAACTTTGCCGTCAGTGAACGTTGCGCTGCCGGCAGCGGACGCTTTGTGGAAGTCATTGCCAATGTGCTCCGGATAGACCTGAATGACTTCGGGGCGCTTTCACTTAAGTCTACCAATCCCGTATCTTTCAGCACCAGTTGTGCTGTCTTCGGCGAGTCGGAGGCCATCACCAGGGTGGCTGAAGGCGTGTCGAAGGAAGATATCGCCGCCGGTGTAAACAAAACACTGGCAGATAAAATAATTTCCATGGTCAACAAGGTGGTACTGGAAACGCCCTGCGCCATCTGCGGTGGTGGCGCTCTCAATGGAGGTATTGTAAAAGCGCTGGAACACACACTGAATATTCAACTCCTGGTGCCTGCCCAACCTCAAATCGCCGCTGCCCTGGGCGCAGCCATGCACACCTCTCTAGATTTGCCTGCCAAACAGTCGCAAAGTCATGCATAGTTTAATAATTTACAAATTTTCTAGCTGAGAAATTAAGGATCATCAATAATGTCAACGTGAGTCGTGGAGCGAGCATTCCTCTGGTGAACAATATCTGAGAGAATATCGAGTATTGACATACGAAACATGGTTTTTTGGTTACTAATTCATCACGAATATTTTTAGGAGCTCAAAATGAACAAGTCATACCCTTCAGCTGATGCTGCAATTGAAGACGTCTTTGACGGTGCTGTTGTGGCCTTTTCCGGGTTCTTTTCGGCGGGCAGGCCGCTGGAACTGACAAAGGCCCTAGCTAAAAAGGGGGTTAAGGGCCTCACGATCGTTTCCCAACAGGTAGGAACGGGTAACGAGGAGATTCTGGAACTGGTGGTTAACGGTCAGATAAAAAAGGCGATCTGCAACTACCCATTTCCCAGATCGGCAACCAAAGGGCTTGACCATCCGTTTGAGCAGGCTGTGAGAATGGGGAAAATAGAGGTGGAAGTCTATCCCATGGGGACGTTTGTGGAGAAATTGCGTTGTGCTGGAGCGGGCTTGCCGGCCTTTTATACGCCGACAGGAGCAGGCACTGTAGCTGCAGAGAGGAAAGAGGTAAGGGTATTTAATGGTGTGGAAAGTATCCTGGAAACTGCATTGCCGGTGGATTTCGCCTTTGTACATGCCTGGAAAGGAGACCATGAAGGGAACCTCGTTTATCACTGCACGGCGCGTAATTACAACAATGCGATGGCCATGGCTGGCAAGATCACCATCGCTGAGGTAGAAACCCTTGTCAAGACGGGGGAGCTTGATCCCAATTTCATACATACTCCCGGTATTTTTGTCAAGCGAGTGGTCGAGTCTGGCAGACCCGAATTAGAACGGGCAAGTGTCTGAGAAGGAAGAATGGAATGAATGTCATGAAAAAAGTAGTTATACCTGAGATGCCTCCGCTGGAAAGGGAGATGATTGCCCTGAGGATCGCCAATATGCTGGAGGATGGCACTTACGTGAACCTTGGCATCGGCATACCTACGTTGGTATCGAACTGGATAGAGGGCAGAGATATTATTTTGCAGGCTGAGATCGGCATGCTCAAATGCGGGCCGCTGGCCGAAGACGACAATATTGAACAGGACCTTATTAATGCCTCCTGCCAATACGTGTGCGACATGCCCGGCTCCAGCTATTTCGACCTGGAGACCTCTTTGGCCATGCTACGCGGCGGAAGAATGGATGTGGCTATTCTAGGTGCAATGCAAGTGTCAGCCAGAGGCGATCTGGCAGGATGGAACAACCCCTCACGCGGTTTGGGCAAGGTGGGCAATATCGGCGGTTCAATGGACCTGGCTGTCGGATCGAGAAAGGTGATTGTTGCTATGGAACATTTCACTACGGACGGAGAGCCCAAGATTGTGCCTAAATGTACATACCCGCTTACAGCAAAAGCCTGTGTGGATGTGATTGTTACCAACTATGCTCTGATTGAAGTGACGCCAAAAGGACTGGTGCTTAGGGAGGGCACGCCCGGCGTGACCCCTCAAGACATTCAGAAGATGACAGCAGCGCCGCTTATGATTGCTGACAATTTCAAAGAAATGGAGCTTTAGGAGGGATATTACAATGGCAAATCAAATAGGCAAAAAATATGTCTGTACAGTATGTGGTTCCGAATTCATCGTGACTAAGGCCGGGAACGGAGTAATCACGTGTTGTAACAAACCTATGGAACTGAAGAAATAAACGGGCGACCGTTTTACAGGAGATATAAGATGGCAAACCAGCTAGGAAAGAGATTTAAGTGCGAAGTGTGCGGCACGGAGGTGCTTTGCACCAAGGCCGGAGCCGGCACAGTTGTGTGTGATGGCAAGGAAATGGAGCTGCAGAAGCCCAAGTCCCTGCCTTCCTCTGATTAGCTATCTACTGATTACAGATTGGGTAGAGTATTAGGTGCAAAGTGTGCGGTACCGAGCTTTGCACCTAAGATAACTCGCTGTAAAATCGAGATGGAGCTACAGAGGGTAAAGGTCCGGCCATCCTCTGACACTATCTGTATAGTGAAATCAAACATCGCTCAGGCCATGTTTTGTAAGCAATAACTGAAGCGCGGGAACAAGTTATTTCTTGCAAGTACGAGTTTGGTATCCTTCCAACTCGGGCCGGCATGGTTTTGTCAAGGTTGTTATAGGGCTATTTACGCGATATCATCCATGACCTGATGTCTATCCAGCGTGATTATCGGAGATTACAGGTCAGCGGCTGCTTTTGGTTACTCAGTTTTAATTAAGGCAGTACGAATCTTGTTACCTGAATTTATGACGAATAATTGTATAAAGATGTTAATAACCGAACAAATCGTTTAAAAATCATTGACTCATTGCCTAATTCGTGATATAGTCGCGGCTATCATATCTTATGCTGATTAGTTTGATTCCTTGCGGTAAATTGGGCTCTTCGGAGCGTTGGTTGGAGTCAGGCATACCGGCAATTTAGGCGCTGATAATATCACGTTTGTAAGATGCCACGAGGAGGTCACCAGCAAATGCAGACGGTACTGAGTAAGGTAAAAATCCTGGATCTGAGTCAAGATATTGCAGGAGCGCAGTGTACAAAGCTACTTGCAGGATTGGGCGCTGAAGTACTCAAAATAGAAAAACCAGGTCAAGGTGATCTATCCCGAGGTGTCCATGCACAAAGTTTTCACGAAGGTCCAAATCGTGAGGACGGCTCTGGGTTTCTATACATGAATGAAAATAAGAAGAGCATTACTTTGAACCTGAATTCAAAGACCGGCAAGAAAATTCTTGGCGAGCTAGTCAAATGCTCAGATATTATGGTACAGAGCTTTGAACCTAAAATAGCTGATAATCTGGACATTAGTTATAAGCGCTTTAGCAAAATAAACCCCCGGTTGATCATGACCTCTATATCCCCCTTTGGACAAACAGGACCATACAGAGATTGGAAAGCTTCCGAAATCACTCTGGAAGCGATGGGTGGTAGTATGTATCAAGAAGGGGAATATGAACAACCGGTAAAATTTGGATTGTCGCCGGCTCAATATGTGGCTGGCGAGATTGCTGCGGGAGCAACGATGACGGCACTTTTTGCCGCCAAAACCGGGGAAGGGGGACAGCATATAGATATTTCCCTATTTGAATGTGGGCTGCAGATGGCGTTCCGTGCTTTCGAAGTATATAGTTACAATGGATCCATAGCCCGAAGATTGCCTAGGGGATTTCCAGCGGATATGCCAGTAATGGAGGTCAAGGATGGTTTCGTTGTTTCGTTGATATATGGTTATGTTGACATGGACCTTTTTGCCCGCATTTTGGATGAACCTGAAATTGCCGATCCAAAATTTGCTACTTACGCAAGCCGGCTTCAGAATATTAAGGAATTTTCAACCATTCTCAAACGAGCCTTCGCCAAAAATACCAAGGATATTTTCCACACTGGGCAGCAGGTTGGGCTGGGCTTGGGGGTCGTGCAAACCATTGAAGACTTGGTCAACTGTCCCCAATTAGCGGAGAGGAACTATTTTGTATCTGTAGAAGACCCCGTAGTCGGCAGGATTTCCTATCCGGGTGTCCCGTTCAAGGTGGATGGCTCACCACGGCAAGGGGGGCGGTATGCACCTCTTTTGGGCGAGCATAATAACGAAATCTATTGCAGTCGTTTGGGGTATACGAAGAAAAAGCTGCAAGAATTAAATTCGAAGGGGGTCATCTAAAGCATGAAAAAGAGGAGTGAAAGGTTGCCCCTGGAAGGCGTGCGGGTAATAGACCTGGGAACTGCCTGGTCAGCGCCAATTTGTGCCAAATATCTAGCGTTAAACGGCGCTGAGGTGATCCACCTGGAAGATTTTCGCAGACCGGATGTTAGCAGATTTGGCGATTATCCTGAGAATAAGACGGATAATGATTATTTTTGGGAAACAGGTGGTCGCTACCATGCCACAAACTGTAATAAATCGGGTATCAGCATAAACCTCAACGACCCCAAAGGGGTAAAATGGTTCAAGGAACTTATAAAAATAAGTGATGTTGTGTTGGACAATTTCTCACCCAGGGTGATGCCGCAGTTGGGACTTGACTATGCTATGCTTTGCAAAGTAAAACCGGACATTATCATGTGTTCCATAAGTGCCTTTGGATATGATGGTCCCTGGACTCATTATAAAGGTTACGGTCCGATTACCGAAGCCACCAGCGGTATAATTAATCTCTCAGGCTCGCCTGACAGAGCACCAGTGCTGTCGCGTATTGTTTTTGCCGATCCGCCAGCTGCGATAATGGCATATTTTGCCATAGTTGCAGCTTTATATAACAAATTGGAAACTGGAAAGGGAAGGTGGATAGACCTTTCGCAGTATGAGGTATTAACTAACTACGTAGGGCAGGCTATTCTAGAATATAATATGGGCGGGAAAGAGGAAACACGCCGGGGCAATCGACATCCTTTCATGGCACCTCATGGCTGCTACCGCTGTCGCGGTACTGATAACTGGATCACCATTGCCGTGTCTACAGAAGAGGAATGGCAGCATTTATGCAGCGTATTGGGGAACCCTGCCTGGACCAAGGAACAGCGATTCTCTGAGGCCGCTGGCCGCTTTGAGAACCAGGACGAACTAGATAAACTTATTGAGGCATGGACAGTGAATAAGGATCATTATGAAGCGATGCAGATCTTACAAAAGCACGGAATTGATGCGGGTGCAGTGCTTAATGCTAAAGAGATACTTACAGACCAGCATGTGAGAGAAAGGCAATGCTTTCAAATTGTTGATTACTCTGAGTCAAGGAAAGGGCTTGGTGTAGGCAAGCGTCTACATTTAGGCTTACCGTGGAGAATGTCAAATGTGATCAACAGTTTTGTCAAGTCGGCACCCCGGCTTGGTCAAGATAATCATAAAATCATAGTGGAGCTATTAGGGGCAACAGAGGAGGAGTATGCAGAACTGAAGGCAGAGGAGGTCGTTGGAGACAATCTACCTCCTTCCCTAATTAAGGGTATGCGATCGGCGGTTCCCTATGAGAAGCTAGTGGAGCAAGGAATAATTACGGGATATGACATAGATTATAAAGAGAAGTTGGGAATTTAAGAGGTAATTATCGACGGCTACAAGGACATTTTCAAACCAAGACGCGAGATTAGTGTTATGCCGATCTGCGAACGGCTATAGAGTATTTTGTACCTTTTATCTATTACACTTACTGATATTACTATTGCCAATCCAACTCAGTGAACAGGGTCGTTGCCGAATGTGGGGGAAGGTCACAACTATGCTAATCCCTTCTTTTTAAAGTAGCGGCTAAATCCTTGAACGACCATCCTCGTATCCATTTCGCGCATATTTACGCCAAGATCGGTCAAACCGTAATTCACAATCTTGTTTTCAATACTCTCGGCTGTATGATTTTCTCTCAAGGCTTTCAAGATTATATTCCCTAGGAGTTCCGTATTCTTGCTGGCTCTCGAAATGAGCTCCTCCGAATAGGTGCTCACACCATCGTGGGCAAAGAAGATAATCCTGGGCGCTAGTTTTCCCAACTTTGCAATGGTATCCATATATACGTCCATATCGAAGCTTGGAGGCACAGCGCTGGGTAAAAGTGATGACGGTGCTGATTTTGTTCGTATCCCCAAGGCCTCTCCACAAAAAAGACCCTTTGTATGCAAATCGAGGATGGCAATGTGATGGGGGGCATGGCCCGGCGCATAAATGATCTGAAGCTCTCCTCCCTCGATGTTGACTGTCTCTCCATCCCTCACAATGTCTATCTGAGAATCATGAACAGTGAGAACCGTGCCAAGACACTTCTCAAAATCCTCGCCATACGACATTTTTGTACTCGTGATCAAGCTGGAAGGGTTGACAAGGTGATCCTTTCCCAACGGATGAAGAACCACTCTGGCATCCGCAAAAAGTTGAGCTAAGTTTCCTACTGCGCCAGCGTGATCCACATGAACATGAGTAGGAATAATATAGGCCAGATCCTTCATTCCCAGAACTCTCATGGCTTCCTGAATTGCTGGAATAGCTGATGAAGGGCCAGGGTCTATCAAGACCCCTTTTGAACGGTGGATGAAATACACAGTAAATGTTTGAAAGGCGTTCGGTATTTGTACTTGTATTCGATATGTTTTTTCGGCTACTTCTTTAATGTTCATAGATCTCTTTGCCTCCAAATCTCGTTCGCTCAGAAAGGAATGTCCTTAAGAAATATTGGTTCTGTATAATGACCTGAGTATAAAAATCTGATCACGCATGATATCACGAATTACGCATTATCACAACGAATGACTGATGTATTGTGCATAATTAGGTTAAATATTGTTGATATTCGACATATTTCTTTTGATGTATGACTGATTTATTTGACAAGTGCATGGCTGTATGTTAGGTTAATGTAACCTATATGCAATGGTTGCCAATAAATGGTTTTGGTCAGGGTTAAGCTGTTTATGGCGATGCTATGTACGTGAGTGCTGATTTGATGGCTGCTTTTCGTTCCAGTAAACCAATGAGCGGGAGGTCGATTTCGGTCCATACATTAAGTAACAAGATATGATTGAATAATACATATGTACAATGAAAAGAAGGAACAACAAATGTCAGTAATAGGACCTTTATCCGGAGTAAGAATTTTGGACATATCGCAGGCTGTGGCCGGGCCCAGCGCTTCCCAGATATTGGGTGATATGGGCGCAGAGGTCATTAAAATTGAGTCTTTGAGTGGTGAGGTTCTAAGAGGGATAGTGCCGAAGCTTGGTAACAACTCCCAGTTGAGCTATTGGGTGCTGGCTATTAACAGAAATAAAAAGTGTATTACACTGGATCTTTATACCCCTTCTGGCCAGCAGGCATTTTATGATTTAGTTAAAGTATCAGATGTAGTGCTTGACAACTTTAGGTCCGGCTCTATGGGGAGATTGGGAGCTGATTATGAGAGCCTTCGGAGAATTAACAAGAAGATCATTTGTTGCTCAATTAACGGTTACGGTTCGTCTGGTCCCTATGCGGAATTTCCGTCTGCAGATGTACCTGCACAGGCAATTAGTGGGCTGGCAGGCCTTTGCGGTGAACCTGGTGGAAAGCCCATCATGTCAGCTGCGGCGACTTGCGACGTCGGGTCAGGTTTGTATGCTGCTATGGCAATAGGTTTTGCGCTTTATGCACGGGGATGTACCGGTGAAGGAAGAAAAATAGAGATTAGTTTATTGGATGTCGGTATGTCATTCATACAAAATATGTTTCAGCATTACTTTGTTACCGGAAAGCTGCCGATACCTCAAGGTAGTCTTCACACAGTCGATTCCACGTTTGGGTTTCACAAGACTAGGGACGGTTTCATAGGCGTGCAGCCGAGTTGGCCCAGGATAGCTAGGGTTGTCAACAAGGAATGGATGATAGATGATCCCAGGTTCAAAGACTTGTCTAGTAGAATTGAAAATAGAGATATTTTGGTAAAGGAGTTGGCAGAAAGCTTTGCACAAGAAAATACAGATGTTTGGGTGGAACTATTGCGTGCGGCTGACATAGGATGTGGCCCTGTAAATACTCTTGACAAGGTGGTAGCCGATCCACAAGTGCGCCACAATCAGGCTGTTATTGAAATGGAACATCCGTCTTATGGAAAAATGAGCGCAATCGATTGCCCCATAAAGATGCCTGGTTCGATCCAGAGGAGTTATTCTGCGCCTCCGCTGGTGGGAGAGCACACCGATGAGATACTCAAGGGTCTTCTTGGCTATACCGACGAGAAAGTACAGAAAATTAAGAAGGATCAAATGGATCATTTCGAGCAATTAAAGGAAAATCATTTGTCAAAGCTTCGTTTCTAGTAATCTGAACTAGCTCGCATTGGTTGCCATAATAGTTTGGATTACCCCGTTGCTTAACAGACCCGGATACGGCTGGATTGAAATTCATTTGGCTGTGTATATTGTCTTAGGATCACTTAAATGACACAAATGGAATTGGCACGCAAGGGTGATATCAGCCCACAAATGAAATACGTCGCACAGGTAGAACAAATTGACGAGGGTTTTATCTGTGAACAGGTTGCTGCAGGAACAATCATTATTCCTGCCAATGTCAACCACCCTGTCAACCAGTTGTGTGCCATAGGGAAGGGCACAAGAATAAAGGTAAATGCTAATATTGGCACATCATCCGATGCCAGCACTTTCCCCACCGAATTGGAAAAACTCCGTATTTCCATAAAATACGGAGCAGATACGGTAATGGATTTAAGCACTGGCGGTGATATCCCTAAAGTTCGCCGTTCCATCCTCAGGGAAAGCCATGTCCCTATCGGCACCGTGCCCATATATCAAGCAATGGTGGAAGCCGGTGAAAAGTATGCTTCGATTGTTGAAGCTACAGCTGACGATATTTTTAAGGCTATCGAGGAGCAGGCCATAGATGGGGTTGATTTCATCACTGTCCATTGCGGGGTGACTCAAACGGCAAATTGTATCTTTAAAGAAGCAGCGGCGTGTTGCGGATGTAGTATCACGAGGCGGCGCCTTCCTTTTGGGTTGGATGATTCACAATGATAAAGAAAATCCACTCTATGAGAGCTTTGACCGTCTACTGGATATTGCAAGAAAATATGATGTCACTTTAAGTCTGGGAGATGGAATGAGGCCAGGTTGTCTGGCGGATGCCACAGACCGTGCGCAGATTCAGGAACTGATCACTCTGGGAGAATTAGTAGACAGGGCTTGGGCGGCCGGGGTGCAAGTTATGGTAGAAGGACCAGGCCATCTTCCCTTGAATCAAATCAGTATGAATATGCAATTACAAAAGAGCCTCTGCAAAGAAGCGCCATTTTACGTTTTAGGCCCTCTCGTAACAGATATTGGAGCAGGCTACGACCATATCACTAGTGCAATCGGCGGTGCTATAGCAGGTTCTTCTGGCGCCGACTTTCTCTGCTACGTGACCCCGGCTGAGCATCTTGGCCTTCCTGATAATACCGATGCTAAAAATGGCGTCATAGCTTCCCGCATCGCAGCTCACGCTGCAGATATTGTCAGGAGTCAGGGAAGAGCTGCTGATCGTGATCGAAAGATGTCAATAGCTCGAAAACATCTTGACTGGGAAACGCAGGCTAATTTGTCGTTGGACCCGGAAAAAGTTCGCGAAATTCATGCAAAACATGCGGTTAAAGGTCATGCCTGCAGCATGTGCGGTGACTACTGTGCCATGGATTTGGTAAGTAAATATTTAGGCATTACAACCACCAAATGTTAGTTGGGATGCTATTTCATAGCAGAAGGCAAAGATAATTTCAACGGAAGCTGAGCTTGCCTGTGGGATTTGGATGCCACTTTAGAAAGCTAAATTACTTCTTGCTCTTTCAAAGTTGCGATGTCGTCCCACGAATAGCCAACAATTTCCGTGAGGACCTCCTCAGTATGCTGGCCAAACTCAGGTGCCGGAAGTCCGATCGCTCCGGGTGTTTTGCTCAGCGTTACGGGGAAACCGACACATTTCATGTCACCTAAAACGGGATGTGCGAAATTGGTAATATAGTCGTTTTCCAGGGCTTGCGGGTCCGAACCGAGGTCCGGGACATTTTGCACCCTCGTATATATGAAATCTCCTGCTTGATCGAGAATTGTGGACCATTCTTTATAGCTTTTCATAGCAAGTACTTTGTCCAAAATCTCGATAAGTTCGGTGCAGTTTTGTGCTCTACTGTCAATATCTTTAAAACGGGCGTCTATTGCAAGATCTTCGCGTCCTATTGCCTTGCAGAACTGTGGCCAGGACTTATCCGATTGCAGCACAGCAAAAACAATCCATGTCCCGTCTTTGCACATATAGTGGTTCCATAACGGGTTTTCACTTTTGGCCCTTTCCATACGAGGAAGATCCCGTCCTAACATAAGACTGGCAGACACATGGAGCCCCTGGAGTGCGATCATACTGCCAAGAAGCGATACATCTATCTCCTGCCCAATCCCTAGCCGATCACGTGCAATCAAAGCAACAAGCACCCCATAAGCAAGTACTATGCCACCCATCTGATCAGCAATTCCGCCGACTATCGCCAAAGGGGGCATGTCTGGCTCACCCATAGCAGTCATTATCCCTGAGCGCGCTAACCCCAGGTAATCAAAAGCCGGCTTTCCGCTATCAGGTCCCTTTGGGCCGTAACCTGATCCGGTAGCATAAATGATTTTAGGATTGTAGCTGCACAGCGTTTTATAGTCCAGGCCAAGTTTGGCCGCTACCCCCTGACGGAAGTTTTGCACAAAGACATCCGACTTTGATATCAGGCGGTAGATTATTTCCCGACCCCGCTCTTTTTTCAAGTCGACCGTTAGACTCTTTTTGTTCCTATTGTTGGATTCAAAGTAGTAATTCCTACCGTGAGCAAGAGAAACCGATATACCTCTTACTCTCTTCATTCCTCGCGATGGATCCCCAGATAGACGCTCTTCTATTTTAATTATCTCTGCCCCCAGATCGCCAAGCATTGCAGTAGCAATTGGCCCCTGTTGCCAGGCTGTCCAGTCCAGGATCCGTATTCCTTCTAGAGGCTTATTCATAATAATACCTTCCTAACTGCGTGTTTCTATTTAGCTACAGAATTGTTCAACGCATTTACTCAATGGTGGTCATATTGCAGTATCCGTTTGTTAAAAAAATGATATGGCCAGACATGAAAAATCCGATTGCCTTTCTCAAAATAACCCGAGTCTTACCCTGACTAACTGGTCGCTTGCCGATTTAAGCAGCGGCACCTTTTTTCCTTAACTCCTCCCGTTTTGCCATTTGCTCGCAAACCTCTCTTTCACTTCCGGATTAATTAAGCAACGCGGCCATTCGCCACGGAGCATCCTGGAAATCTCTTCATATGGTCTCTTTCTTATCTCTGCAGCGGATTTATCAGAATAATGTGCTGAGTGAGGTGTGATAATGACATTATCCAGTTTGAGCAAGGGATATTCAGGACTGCAACTCTCTATTTCCAGCACATCCAATGCAGCCCCTGCCAGTTTGCCTTCGGAAAGTACAGTATGGAGTGCCTGTTCATCAATTAGCGTGCCGCGTGCTGTGTTGATGACATACGCCGTAGACTTCATCTTCCTGAGTTCATCCAGCCCCAGCATATGTTTGCTCTCAGGGGTGGCAGCAGCATGAACTGATACATAATCCGACTGTGTCAAAACCTGATCAAGATCCACCAGTTCCACGCCAAGTTCTTTAGCCATGTTTACTGGTATATAAGGATCATACGCAATGACTCTTAACCCCAACCCCTTTGCCTTGGGCGCCAAAGTTCGCGGGATGTTTCCAAAACCGATGAGACCCAGAGTTTGGTCTCGCAATTGAGACATACCAGGCCATATCTTGGAACGTATTTCGGGCTTTGTAGCCGAATCCCACTTGCCAGCCTTAACAGCATTAAATAGCGGCACTATTTTCCTGGCGCAGCACATAATAAGAGCGATGGTATGGTCTGACACCTCTTCAAGACAATAATCTGCCGGGTAGGAAACGCAGATGCCATTATCTGTCGCAGCTTTAATATCGATCCCTTCATACCCAATAGCAAGATTGTGGATCAGCCTACACTTATTTAGATTCTCAATGACCTTTCTGGTAAACGGCTGTGAAAGCGTGATCACGGCATCGGCATCCTGTGCGGCTGCAATAATCTGGTCTTCCGTTTGACAGAGTACCTTTACGAATTTCACACCGATTTTTTCGTAGGCTTGCTCATCATGGGGCACACCTGGATAAGGAACCGGTACTGTCATCACAACTATGAAGCTCATATGAATCCTTCCTTTTAAACAGTGTTATTAACGGTCTCGCTAACACAGAACCCGCTGATAATCTGATTTCAGCATGATTTTCACAACGTAAGACTAGCCCCGAAACATATACGAATAGTTATGGTTCCAATTTGTATACCGGATATACAACTGAACCAGATTTTTCATCGTGGATAACCCAAAAGATCAACATAGACAAATTAGCATGAATTCGCAATAGTGTCAAGATGAATAATATAAAACAGTGCAATAATACGTCTATTATCGCAAGAATTCGTCACAAGGGAACGGTTATCATTGACCTTATCTGTGCTATGGACCATATATTTTACCCACTTTGATCAGGATACTTTGAATTCTTACTATCAACTTGAAGTGTGAGTATTGAAAATTGATCATTTTCATAAAAGTAGTTGCAGTAGGTGGCATCTGAAAATGACGAAATATTACAATAGAGGATTAGATAATGACTGATTATGTAGATATGCCTTGACAAATATTCGAAATCGTGCTAATTTTTTCAATTAATTAAGGAGGATAAGAAATGTCTGAGAGTCCCTATACAAAGGCAAATCCATTTGATTACATGAAATATGAAGTTGACAGGAAAGCGAAAATTGCCACGGTTACCCTGACTGACCCCACAGGAAGGGACAGTTCGCCATTTTGGACATGTTATGAAGGGGTCAGGGTGATTGACGAATGGGAGAGGGACGATGATGTCAAGGTAGTTATTATTAAATCAGGTGGCAAGAATTTCTGCAATGGTCATGATTTGTCCGAGTACTTAGAAGTTCAAAGCGTTCGTGGTATCTCCCGCGAGGACGCTGCAAAACAAAAGAAGGTGTATCGTCGAACCAACCGGCGTACCATGACAATGTTGCGAGATGAGGCTTTGTTTTGTCAACGTCTTATGTTTTCACTTAAGCCCACAATTGCTCAAGTACATGGTCATTGTATTGAGTATGGCAATGTTTTGCACATGTTTTGTGACATGACCATAGCAAGTGAGAATGCCCATTTTGGCAACCTGGGGCAAGTTATTGGGATAAGCGGGATAATCAGTTTACAGTGTTATATCAATCAAATAGGCTATAAGCGAGCAAGAGAGATGCTCACTTGCGGAAGGACCATAGGTGGAAAGGAGGCAGAAAAGATAGGTTGGATCAACAGGGCGGTGCCGTTGGAAAAGTTGGATGCGGAGGTATTAAACGAGGCTAAAAGGATAGCTGTTATTCCTATTGATGGACTGGTTACTGGCAAGGCATATACGTGGATGAGCTTGGAATCGCAGGGCATAGGTGCTGATATTGCGCGTGGCTGGTTAAACTGGTTCCCGGCGCTTTCCATAACACATGAACCTGGCGAATTCCATATGTTTGGGGAAATAAGAGAGAAGGGTCTGAATGAGGCTATTGCTGCGAGAAGAAGGGTATATGAGCCGCTCGGCGGATTCGGCCACAAGAATGAAAGGGTTTTATAGCTACAAGGGGATTAATAAGCTGTCCTTAATTGTAAAAGTCAGAATTCAAAGCTAACCTAGCATGATTTCGAATAAATGACTGTAGTCTAAATAACGGCTGGTGGAAATATTAGACGTGCAATGGCAGTGTTTGTGATCTATCCGGTTATTGCAGGTTTGGTCTTGAGCTGTGCATCGATGTAGGCATCAGATGCCATGGCCCTTGCAGCCACCACCAAAAAATCTTTACAGGTGTTGGGGGCTGCAGGGGCGTATGAAGATACGGCGAAAGCATGCAAGTGGGAAGTCGACAGGATTAATAAGAGCCGGCGGTATCAAGGCCTTACAGGAGTTATTATCAAAGTCTCCATTGCGGAAGATCAGGGCAACCCTGTTACGGCCGCCAATGAAGCAGTGCACATTATCACACAAAATGGAGTTTGTGCCATCCTTGAATTCACACACTCTGTGTAGATGCGGTGTTGTAATCGGTGCCTTAATATCCAAAGGGAGAGATAAACGAGCGTGCTCCATCGTCAAGTTGTGCTTTTCCATAATGGTTTCAATCATTGAGCGTGGGAATGTGATGCCTGATTCCCCGCAACCTTGGCGACTATGTGGTTACCAGAGTACGGTGCTGCAAGCTTTGCTTGGCAAGTCGTTTAAAGAAAAAGTATAGGTCGTCACCCCATTACTAAAGCCCGAAAATAATCAATAAGGAGGCAAACAGAAAAGAATCGAAGTAATAAATGACAAGGAGTACATAATCGAGTATCAATTCTTTTGCAATCGCGTGTCTTGGGATCCTAAAAAGTTTTAAGGAGATGGGCAAATATGTCAGAGACAAAAGTCGAAAATGACAAGATTTCCAATGGCGCAGACGAAAAACTCCTGCTTCCCCTACCAGGTTGGAAAGTCTGGTATGTAATGGTGATTATAGGTATATTGTTGTTCATCGATATGGCGACCAGGAACGTAGTTGGGCCTTTGTTCCCTCTAATTAAGAAGGAATTCAACCTTCTAGATTCCCAACTTGGTCTGATAAATACTGTTGTTCTGATAATTGTTACCGTCCTGGCGATGCCGCTATCCTATTTGATAGATCGTTGGTCAAGATCAAAAATGGCCTCTTTGATGGCTATCATATGGAGCATCGGCTCCCTTGTTAGTGGATGGGCCAGCAGTTTTATAGTTCTCTTGTTGGGTAGAGGTTTGCTTGGAGTGGCTGAGGCCAGCTATAACTCAGTCGGTCAGACTTATATTATGGCTGCCGTTAAAAAGAAGTTCAGAGCAACGGTGACAGGTTTTCTCACTATGGGCATGACACTGGGCATAGCCGGGGGTGCTTTATTAGGCGGCTCGTTGGGATCGGCATACGGTTGGCGTAATACGCTGCTGATATTGGCGATACCCGGAATTATTTTTGGTATTCTGGCATGGTTTTTACCTGACTATAAAAGCGTGGTTAAGACCAAGAGCGGGACATCCTCTGTTGTCGGGTTTGGCACAACTCTCAAGGAATTATTCAAGAATAAATCTGTGGTTCTGATTGTTATAGGTGGCGGGTTGGTCAACTATCTTGTTTATACGATCATATCATGGTTACCCACCTATCTCATGCGATTCAAGGAAATGAGTATGGCTCAGGCTGGAGAGATGACGGGTCTTGTATTGGTGGCCGGGATTGTCGGCGCACCGCTGGGTGGCTGGCTCGGTGACTTCGCAGGACGCAAAAATAATCGGGGCAAGATTGTTGTAATAATAGTCGCCGCAATACTGACTGCGCTTTCTACCTTTGGTGGCGTGTTGTTTGATTTCTGGCCTCTCTTTATACTCACCGTACTTTTTATCTATCTTTTGATACCGTCGGCATATGTAGCCATACAGGAGTTAGTACCGGCCCATCAAAGGGCGAGTGCCTTCGGCTTTTACTACTCAGGTGTATTTATTCTTGGTGGAGCGTGGGCGCCGTGGGCAGCAGGCGCCATATCCGATGCTACAAATCTACGGATTTCTTTCTGGGTAGCCGCCGCCGTAGTGTCAGTATCGATTATCCTATTTGTTGCTACTTACTATTCTTATAAAGGAGATTACGAAAACGCAAGGAAACGAGAGGCAATTTTGGGCGAAATGGTTTAGTATTAAATCGTCCGAAGATTGCTTGGCAAGTATTGGTCTGAACAGTTAGAAAAGTGAAGAGCGATGCTGGCGGTCGAGCCTACATGTCAAGTTCGACTGTGAATTTATGCGTAACTCGACCGCCAGCGGCCTTATTGGCTTCACTTATAAAAACAGAAGGCCATACATGGTTATCAGTCCCTGTCCTACGTCCGTCGATGGCACATTATCCGCCCAATCTACAGGATTTGTTAGCCCTGATATGCTATAATACATTCAGTTCTTTCTTGCGATCGGAGGAAATTAATTGATAGATCAGATGGATCTGAAAATTATCAATGAACTTCAGGCTGATTGCCAACAGAGCAACGGGAAGATTGGCAAGAGCGTTGGTATTAGCGAAGCTGCTGTACGAAGACGCGTTTTGCGCCTAATTGAAGAAGGGTATTTGAAAATTCTGGCCATACCCAATATGCAGAAACTTGGTAAACCCTTTGCAGCAAGCCTGGGATTAAGGGTAGATCCAAAGTGCATAAACCAGGTAGCTAACATTTTGGCTAAGATGGATGTCTTTCATCGCGTAAATGTAGTAACTGGTCACTATGACATTGTCTTAGCTGGACGTTTCAAAGATGTGGATGATCTTTACATCTTAACCACCGAGGTGCTTTCCAAAGTTAAAGGCGTGCTCAGCGTCGAGTCCAGTATAATTATTAGCTGCAAGAAAGATATTTACAGCAATGGCTGGTGAATATGAATCTATGGGCAGGCTTTCCTGTTACTCATTTTCAATGTTTCTTGTCCTCATTTAGCCCTTAGGTTTTCGTATCCATTGTACGAGCTACTGGGCATGCTGCACGAATAACTAAGTTGACAAATACGATCAAGTCATTGTTGATTGCCGTTCCATCCCTGGCCTGACCAAGTTTGACTGAGCACGTAAGCGTATACAGATACGGTAATATGGCTCTTCTACTTTGACTCCAAAGTTACGAGCATCAGCGCTGGCTGATCCGTAGCTGAAACTGTTATTGTTGTGGACCCTTTCGAGAAATTTCCCTCAAATCAAGGCATACCGTTATCGCTAATCCTTTTGTAATGACGAAATTATGCTAATATTGGCATACTATTGCACTATTTAGCATAGTAAGCGTTGACGTACCTGCGAATTCGTGCTATCGTATTTCCACAGAGCAAGCCTATGCAATGATGTTTTGAGTCATCGAAGGAGACTCCTTGAAAGTATATCGTTACCTCCTTCCTATTCACTCATAATTGATGGATGTGAGTGAGTTTGTTCTTGCATATAAAAGGAGACTAGAAGGATGTTGCCGCTAGAAGGAATAAAAGTATTGGACTTTGGTGTTGCGGTGTTTGGATCAACATGTGGTCAGTGGCTGGGCGATTTAGGTGCCGACGTTATCAAGATAGAGCCGCTCGAAGGCGATTTCACCAGGATTACGGCTGGCCCGCTCTCAGAGAGCGTCATCTTTCACACCTCAAACCGTTGCAAGAGAAGCCTGGCCGTTGATTTGCGTGAAGACAGGGGCAAGGAGATAGTGCTAAAGCTGGCCAAAGATGCTGACGTGATAGTGCATAACTTTCGCGTCGGGGTTATGCAGAAGCTAGGGTTGGATTATGAGACCATCAGCAAGATGAATCCCAAAATAGTCTATGGCTCGTTTTCGATGTACGGCGATACTGGGCCTATGGCCCACAGGCGTGGAGGAGACCATTTTGCGCAGGCTATGAGCGGGATAGTGGCGGGACAAGGAAGTCCGGGGGGGCCGCCCTATCTTGCGGGCCAACATTTCGTAGATTACGGAGCTGCTGTGGTAAGTGCGTTCGCCGTTGTCAGCGCCCTCTTTCTGCGAGCACGCACAGGCGTTGGCCAGGAGGTAACGAACAGTCTATTGAATACTGCGACGTTCATGCAAACTGCACCGATTAGTATGCTCCTCATGGAGGGAGAGCTTCATAAGAAAGGAGGCAGGGGACACGTTACTGGGTTGTTCCCCTACGGAGCATACACTGCCAAGGATGGGGACGTAGTCACTATATTTGGGTCAGATGACGATGAATGGCGTATTTTTTGTTCTATCCTTGACATCGAGCATCTCTTGGATAATCCCAGATATGATACGCAGTCTAAGCGGCGGGAGTTCAAGTTTGAACTTTACCCTATCCTTGATGAGGCTTTCCGTAAGAAAACTCGCAAAGAGTGGCAGGACATATTTCAGAAAGCCGGCCTTCGCTGCGATCCATGCTTGGATTATGCTGAGCTTGTCGCTCATCCTCAGTTTGAGGCCAATGATACGGTAGTTGAAGTGGACCATCCCAGAGACGGCAAGATGAAAATGATAGGGCTTCCCATAAAGTTTAAGGGAACGCCTCTATCGCACCATTCGCGGCACGCGCCACTCCTAGGCGAACATACACGCGAGATTTTAGTCGAGCTTGGTTACACCACTGAAGAGATCGAGAAATTATATGATCAAGGCGTGATTGGGATGGCGACCCCAGATATGTTTCAGCCGAGGCCAACGACAGGGATTACGAAAGCTAACACTGTAAGTTTTGCAGGGAGAGGCGCCAGTAAGAGGCTTTCTCAAGTCAAAAAGCATCAAAATGGAAAGTAAGGTCAACACCGCACTTCCAGATGCAACATATTTGAAATAATGTGAACGAGGTAAGCATCATGTCAACAATCGAGTCTGCTAGTGGTGGGTTGGCAATGGCGGATAAGTTATACCAAAATCGAGGTGGCCGAGCCAGGGAGTTAAAAGCCCAGGGCAAGAAAGTCATCGGCTACTTCTGTAACTACCCACCAGTGGAATTTCTCACCGCCTTAGACCTGGTTCCGTTTCGGATTATGGGAAGACCCCCTAAGGCAACAAGCCATGCTGATACCTGTCTGGAAACCATAATCTGTCCCTATCTGCGCAGTTGCTTTGATATGGCCCTCGATGGCAGCTACGACTTCTTGGATGGACTGGTGGTCCCGCATAGCTGTGATGTGGTGCAAAGAATCTACGACATATGGAAATATTACTGCAAACCAGCCTATTCTCATTTTTTAAATGTCCCCCACATGACGCAACCATCCTCCTTTGAGTTTTTCAAGAAGGAACTCGCATTGTACCAGCGGAGTTTAGAGAACTTTACTGGCAAACAAATTTCTCCCGATGGACTTCGCAACGCAATCAAGCTACACAATGAAAATAGGGCGTTGCTTAGAGAATTATACGAGTTTCGAAAACTAGTCCCACCGCTTGTCTCGGGAACCGAGGCCACGAAGATTTTGGTGGCAGGGCTGACCATTCCAGCGGCTGAATTCAACGAGCTTTTGAGGTCTGTTGTTGAAGAGGTCAAAAAGCGACCGCATGGTTCTAAGACAAAGAGGCCCAGAATACTCCTATATGGCTGTGAGATGGATGATATAACCTTCGTTCAACTAGTTGAAAGTATTGGAGCGGATGTGGTCATTGATGATTTGTGCATTGGATCTAGATCCTTTTGGCTAGATGTGCCTAAAACATCTGATCCGCTCGATGGACTTGCAGAACACTACCTGGAGGGAATCCGATGTCCGCGTACTTATAAGCCCAGCATATCTGGACACCAGAGTGATTTGGACAACAGATTTGGTTACTTGCTGAAATATGTAAAAGACTTCCACGTAGATGGGGCCATATTATCCATCATGATGTACTGTGACACACATGAACTCGACGTCCCAGATGTGAAAGAAATTCTCCAGAAATCCGGGGTAAAAGTATTGCATCTGGATAATGATTATAGTATGTCAAACATCGGACAACTGCGGGTTAGGATTGAGGCATTCTTAGAATTGATCGCTTGAAGCTACATAGGAATAGGTAGGTGAATTATGACCGAGATGCCAAAGGAAAGAAAGACTGCTGTTAAATCGACAGAGACGGTGAAAAAGGTACGTAGTGTAGTAAGAACGATGTACAGCCGTGCTCATCAGGCCAAGGAACAAGGTATACCCGTGGCATACTGCATGGCAGGCTGTGCTTATAATGAGATTCTTGATGCTATGGGGATAGTGCCTATCTGGACTGAGAACTACGCAGGTCTCTGCTCAGCCAAGCAGGACTCTGAGCGCTTCATTCTCAAAGCCGAGGCTGAGGGGTACTCAAACCTTATTTGCAGCTATGCTCGCACTGGCATTGGATTTGACGCATTGAGGTCTGAATTACATGGCACTCCTCCAGGCTCCCCGGATGGAGGCATGGCTGAGCCAGACATGCTCCTTGGCTGTAGTTTTGCTTGTGATCCTAGATTCAAGTGGTACCAAGCCTTAGGCCGTTATAAAAATACTCCGATATACGCCATGGATGTTGTTATCCCTAGTGTGGATGCTGATATGAATGAGGTCAGGGAATATTATGTGAAATATCAAACGGAGCAGTTCAAGGGGCTTGTCGATTTTCTGGAAAAGCAAACAAAGAAGAAATTGGATTATGATAAGCTGTCTGATGTGATAGATACAACTGATGAGACTTATCGAATCTGGTGGGAGTGTTATCAACTCCGTAAAGCTATCCCTTGCCCCATGCCGTCGGAGGATCACTTCAATGCCTTCGTCCCCGGCTTATTCGAAGCAGGCAAGAAAGAAACTGTGGACTTCTACCGTGAGCTTTATACCGAGATAGAGCAGAGGGTACAGAATAAGACGGGAGTAATAGATGAAGAAAAGTACCGTTTACTTTGGGCTGGCGGTCTGCCACCGTGGCATAACATGTGGATTTTCAACTATTTCGAGAGCCATGGGGCTGTGTTTGTGATCGAAACTATGTATAAACCGCCCGACCCTGCAAAAATACCGGTGATTGTCACCAATCCCTTGGAACGCCTGGCATGGCGAAGTATCCTGCGCTGGACTGAGAAGCATGAAAAGGCTCGGCAGAGGTCGCATAATCCCGAAGTGGAGATGATTTTGGATATGGTTGATGATTATAAGATAGATGGGATGGTGACTCATGCCAGTAAGTCATGCAGGGCCAGCAGCATGGGGCAGATGTTTTTTATGGATCTGGTAAAAACCTATGTTAAAGTCCCCTCTCTTCAGCTTACGAGCGATCTCGTGGACGCGCGCGAGTATTCTCAAACCCAATGGCTAATACAAATAGATACTTTCTTGGAAACGGTGAATTCAGCAAAACGGGGCAAGAATTTATAACTCCACAATTTTAGTGTTTAAGATGCAGCTCGGCTGTTGTCAGTTTGAGTCTGTGCTATAAACCAGGGGTGGAGTGATCCAACTAAGTACAAGTTGGGATAACTCTATAAAAAGGTATCTAAATAAACACAAATGAGAAATTATTAAAGGAGGCAAAATGGAAGGAATAGTATCATGGGGTGGATATATCCCCATTTATAGACTCAGCGGAGATGTGGTCCAGAAAGTTTGGGGAGGCAGAATGAAAGGTGAGAGAGCTGTCGCAAACTATGATGAAGACAGCTTAACTATGGGCGTTGAGGCAGCAAGGGTCTGTCTGGAGGGGATTGATAGAAATACGGTGGATGCGCTGTATTTTGCGTCTACGACGGCTCCCTATAGAGAAAAACAGTCAGCTAGCATCATCGCTGCGGCACTTGATCTGCGAGAGGATGTGATAGCGATGGATGTTTGTAACTCAATAAGATCAGCCACAACTGCTTTATGTATCGCCTTACAGTGTGTCAAATCAGGATCGATTAAAAGAGCACTGGTGATCGGGGCTGATTGCCGATTGGCTCCACCTAATTCAGATCTGGAGCTAACGTTTGGCGATGGTGCCGTTGCTTTTTTAGTGGGAAGTGATGCTGCAGTCACAATCGACGGGAGTTACCATACGAGCAGCGAGTTTATTGACATTTGGAGATTGGAAAATGATGTCCTGCCTAAAAGATGGGAGGACCGATTTATTAATGATGAGGGCTATGTTCCACACTTAAAAAAAGCGGTGTCCGGGGTTGTAAAAGCAAGCAATCTAAGTGTGAACGATTTAACTAAGGTGTGTTTCTATGGACCGGACGAACGTAGTCACAAAAATATGATAAAGGCGCTTGGACTTGATGCCATCAAGGTACAGGATCCACTTTTCGGTAAAGTGGGCAATACGGGTACGGCATCTGCCCTTATGATGCTTGTCGCCGCTTTAGAGGGGGCAAAAAAAGGTGATAGAATTCTGCTTTCAAATTACGGGGATGGAGCTGACGCCTTTGTTATGACAGTAACAGATAAATTCAAGTTCCGCGGTAACAGCCTCAGCGAGTTTATGGAATCCAAGATATTGATTGAAACTTATGGCAAGTACATAAAATTCAAAAGGCTAATGGAATTTGAAACGACTACCGAAAGTCCACTGAGGACTTCGTTATCTCAGATATGGAGGGAGCGCAGATGGGTTTTCAGATGCCACGCACATAAATGCCAGAAATGCGGCAGAACCCAATTCCCCATGCAGAAATTCTGTATGAACTGTCAAGCTGACGAGAAATTCCTCGATGAGGTTAACATATCTGACAGGAAAGGCATTTTATTAACGTATAGTGCAGACGAACGTGCGCCAGTTATGGATCCGCCTAATGTTCTGGCAGCAGTTAACCTTGAAGGAAATGCAAGGATTTTCAGCCAGGTGACTGACCGTGATTTAAGCAAATTGAAAGTTGGTATGCCTATGGAATTAACATTCAGACGTATTCATGATGGCTTAGGGGTACACAATTATTTCTGGAAATGCAGGCCGGATAGAAGGTCTAAGGAGGCAAAATAATGACCGAAAGTATCAAAGATAAAGTTGCCATCATAGGCGTAGGATGCTCGCAATTTGGAGAGAGATGGGAATCAGGTATTGATGACTTAATTAAGGAAGCTGTAGTCGAAGCTTGTGGAGACGCCGGGCTCGGGGTAAACGATGTGCAGGCTATGTGGGTGGGTACTGCCTTAGGTTCTCAGCCGGCTGGAATTCCCACAGCTATAGTTGTTTCGCAAGCACTTCAAACTCAGGGTATACCTGTAACAAGGGTAGAAAATGCTTGCGCTTCCGGGCAGGAGTCCGTAAGAGGAGCTGCCTATGCAGTGGCATCAGGAGCATATGACATCGTTATGGCAATCGGGGTCGACAAAATGAAGGATATGGGATTTGGTGGTCTTCCAGGCGGTGCACCCGGCAAATTTGAACCGGTGTATGGCGCATTTGGATCCGGCCCCGGAAGATATGCGATGGCGGCCACAGCATATTTTTCCAAATATGGAATTGCCTTTGATGAAGGCAAACGCATACTGGCTGAGATAAGTGTTAAAAGCCATTACTATGGCGCTATGAATCCCAAAGCTCATTTAAGACGAGCCGTGACCGTAGAAGATGTTATGAATGCTCCAATGATTGCATGGCCACTTGGACTTTTCGACTGTTGCGGCGTTACAGACGGTGCCGCTGCTGTCATTATGGTCCCGGCCAGCCAAGCGAAAAATTACAAAAAGGATTATGTAACAATTAAGGGGATCGGCTTATCAGCGGGAAACGGTTGGGGAAAGGAGAATATAGATTATGATTTCACTTACTGGGATGCAACACGATGGGCGGCCCGTCAGGCGTATGATCAGGCTGGCATAACAGATCCCCGGAAAGATCTTGACTTTCTTGAGCTTCATGACTGCTTTTCAATAGCCGAGTTAATAGCCACAGAATCAATGTTCATGTGTGAACCCGGAGGGTTTAAAAAGGAATTCACCGATACGCGGGCGTATTATCATGATGGAGCAATGCCCATCAATTGCAGTGGTGGACTTAAGTCCTTTGGACATCCGATAGGAGCCAGCGGCTGCCGTGAAACATATGAGATATGTCGGCAAATTCAGGGAAAGGTAGAGCGGGCTCGTCAGATTAAAGATGCTCGTATCGGATTAAGTCATAATCAGGGCGGACACCCGGGCAGGTTTGTTTGTGGAGTCATTATTTATGGTGCTCCTTAGTGCAATCGAGAGATAGAGATGTTACCGAAGATAAATGCCCAAACAATTATATTGGGTGCACAGAGGGAGAATATATTAAATGGCAAACTTGTCTAAATTTGCCATTTAACATTGAACAGTCGATAAGGCAGATAAAGGAAACAGAAAAGGAGAGTATATATGAGTGATAGGCTTAAGAATAAGAATGCTGTAGTTACGGGTGGTGCCGGGGGTATAGGCTATCAGATTTGTCTGGCGCTGGCGGCGGAAGGAGCTAATATCGTGGTTAACGATGTTGGCGCTTCCAGAGATGGTAGTGGCAGCAACACTGGTCCAGTTGATGAAGTCATAAGCAAAATCAAAGCCATTGGAGGCAAAGCGATAGCTAACTATGACTCAGTGGTGAATTTCACTGCTGCGGAAAAGCTAATACAAAGTTGTGTGGATAATTTCGGCAGCATTGACTTATTGATAAACACCCATGGCAATTTACGTGACAAGATGATCTGGAATATGACTGAAGACGATTGGGATACTGTAGTGAATGTGCATTTGAAAGGGACATTCAATAGTTGCCGTCATGCCTGCGTCAAAATGAGGGAGCAAAAATCCGGACGAATAATCAATGTTACGTCTGATGCCTGGCGCGGGACAGTCGGTCACGTAAACTATGGCGCCGCCAAGGGCGGTATCGTTAGCCTCACTCGATCCATAGCCCTCGAAATGGGCCGATATGGGATTACGGCAAATTGCTTCGCTCCTGCTGCGGCAACAAGAATGACGGCTAATGAAGATGTGAAGGCCAATATAAAAAAGAAATTCGAATCCGGCATGATAACCAAAGAACAATATGACAATTTCATGGATATGCCTGGCCCTGAACATATTCCTCCAATGATTGTTTATTTAGCAACTGATGAGGCTAAGAATATCAATGGGCAGGTATTTCATTTGGAAAGGGGTAGGGTTGGGATTTACTCGGATCCTACTGAAACCAGGATGATTTTCAACGCAGGCGGGGTTTGGGATGTGGGAGATCTGACGGTGCATGTACCAATGTCATTGTTGATTGGGTATGTAAACCCGGCGCCACCAGAAGCCTCCAAATAAGGTAATTACGCAAGTAGTGTATCATAAAGCAGACTGACTTGTTAGGATATTGGAAGCAAGAATATTAAAGATAGGTCATTTTTATTGGAAGGTGGAACAAAATGCTGCAATCACTTACGCCATTTTGAAATTACAGTATCAATAGTGCAGATTGATAAGAAACTGTGGGGATAATATGAAAGGAGTTTAAATGTCTGAAGTAGTTATAGTTAGTGGGTCCAGGACCGCTATCGGAGCGTTTGGAGGAGGGCTTAAAGATGTGCCGGTAACGCAATTGGGCGCCATTGTCATCAAAGACGTTTTGAAGAAAGTGGGTTTGAGGCCTAAAGCCAGCGCTAAGCTTGTCGGGTATGGCCCGAAAGCCCTGGCCAATGATGTTTGTGAGTTGGAGAAAAAATATTATGATTGGCCGGGCAACCTGAAAGATGTAGAGGTTGACGAGGTTGTCATGGGCAACTGTTACCCGCAGGGCCAGCGTCAGAATACAGCGAGGCAGTCCACCATCTTCGCCGGATTACCCAAAGAGACCCCTGCCATCACCGTGAACAAGCTGTGTGGATCAGGCATGGAAGCTGTCGTCACAGGCACACAAAAGATCCTGGCAGGCGATGCCGAGGTCATCATAGCCGGCGGTATGGATAGTATGAGCAATGTGCCCTACGGCCTGCCGCGAGCCAGGTGGGGCTACCGCATGGACATCAGCGGCAAAGCCGAATTGTATGATTTACTGATCTGGGACGGCCTGATGGAAGGCTTCTACGGATACCACATGGGCAACACCGCCGAAAATATTGCCGACAAATACGGCATTACCCGGGAAGAGCAGGACAAACTGGCTCTCATGAGCCACCAGCGGGCTCTGGCAGCCATCAAAGCCGGCTTATTCAAATCCGAGATTGCCACTGTAGCCATACCCCAGAAGAAAGGCGACCCTGTAATGTTCGATACAGACGAACGGCCTATGGAAACCAGCCTTGAGAAGCTGTCCAAGCTACCCGCGTCTTTTAAAAAAGATGGCACAGTCACCGCTGGTAATGCATCTGGCGTGAACGATGCAGCAGCCGTAGTGCTTTTAATGTCCGCCAAGAAGGCCAAGGAAATGGGATTGCAGCCCATCGTCAAAATCAAAGCCTATGCATCGGCCGGCATCGATCCCGCCTATATGGGACTGGGTGTCATCCCTGCCGTCCACAAGGTCATGGGAAAAGCCAAGCTCAACTTCAAAGACCTTGATGTCATCGAAATGAACGAAGCCTTTGCCGCGCAGGCGCTAGGATGCCTGAGGGAATTGCCCTTCGATATCAACAAGGTCAACCCCCTGGGCAGCGGTATTTCATTGGGGCACCCAGTAGGAGCCACAGGTGCACGGCTGCTCGTGACCATAGGTAACGAAATGAAACAACGCAACCTGAAATATGGGTTGGCAACCATGTGCATCGGCGGCGGCATGGGCATTGCCATGATCGTTGAACGTTGACCTGCTATGCCAGCGGGTATTGCCCAATAGAAAAATTAGCCATTTGAAAATTTGTTGAATCCGTTTACTTTCCCTCTTGGAAAGGGAATTATTAAAATAACATCGGTAAGCAGCGGTGCACCGCTGCTTACCGATGTTACACAGTTTTGTTTAAATGATGTTTGCGAAAATATGTTAAATATGATAGTGCATATGGCTATAAGCAAATTCAGATTGCCGTCAGATTAGTATAATGTCTATCTACGAACGGCTACGACCGATTTTTTACCCCGAATCCATTGCACTTGTCGGGATTACTGTGGCCAATCCCACTCATTGGACACGGTCATTCTTGGATGCGCTCGCTCGTTTCGAATTTCAAGGCCCATTATATCTGGTAAATCTGAGGGGTGGAGAAATCGAAGGACGCAAGGTCTATCGAAGTCTTACGGAGATACCGGGCTGCGTAGAATATGTTATCAGTTTGGTAGCTGCCAGCGCTGCTCCCAGCCTTATGAAAGAATGCGCTGCCAAAGGTGTGAAAATAGTGCACTTCTGTACCTCGGGATTTGGGGAGACCGGGGAGGAAGAAGGAATAGGGCTAGAAGCCGAAATAGCGAAGCTTGCCAGGGAGACAGGAATAAGGGTTATAGGGCCCAACGGCATGGGCATCTATAGCCCGGAAGCGCGTTTATCCTTTAATCCTCGGTTTCCCAAAGAGAGTGGCTTCGTCGGCTTTATCAGCCAGAGCGGCGGCAACTCTCGCAGGCTTGTGTTAGAGTCAGTCTGGCGCGGCGTCCGCTTCAGCAAGGTCATAAGTTTTGGGAACGCCTGTGACCTTAACGAGACAGATTTTCTTGAGTATCTTACTGAAGACCCAAAAACCAGGATAATTGTCCTGTATCTGGAAGGTGTGAAGGAAGGCAATAGATTTCTGAGCGCACTGAAACGTGCTACCAGGGAAAAGACCGTAATACTGTTGAAAGGTGGAGTGACGCAGGGTGGCGCCCAGGCGACTCTGGGTCATACGGGATCACTTGCAGGTAACGAAACAACGTGGGATGCTTTGTGCAGACAATATGGTGTGATACGGGTCACTTCCCTGGAAGAAATAACAGATGTGCTAGTAACACTCCTTTTTTTCCCTTTACCAAAAGGAAGGAATGCTATCCTCTTGGGGGCTGGAGGGGGAAGTAGTGTGGAGATAACCGACAAGTTTGAAAAATACGGGTTAAGAGTACCGTCATTGCCACAGGATATTATAGATCGTCTTCGCTCTTTTACGCCCGCTGCTGGGAATATACTGAGAAACCCGATAGACTATGGACAAAATATCATGGAAATCGAAAAACTAATAGAAACGGTGAATATATTAACAGGTTACAGAGGCAGTGATTTCCTAGTCACATTTTTCGGCGCGGCATTGGCTGTATATCAAGGTAATAATACATCAACTGAAATAAGTGAAAAGTTGCATCAGGCAACGGTGAAAGGCAGTAGCAAGCCAATAGCGGTGGTTCTGGCACACGATAATTTGCCAAATATGGCTGCGTTAATATTTCCCGCAGTTGAAAAGATATCTGCAACAGGAGCCGCAGTTTACTATTCTTTTGAGAGTGCTGCCAAGAGTATCGATCTGGTACTAAAGCACTATCATATGTGATACCCAATCACCACATCGCTAAACACCCCGGTGAAAGCTAACTTTAGCAACTATATTGTAGCCCATTGATCCTAAAGGCCATCTGCTCGCTGCCAATAATTTCGCATTACGGGTTGCAGGTGCAACCGAAGATGAGATAACAGATAAATATTTCTGGGATACCCCGTGGTGGAGGCATTCCAAAGAAGCTCAACGACAGCTTCAGGCCGCTATAGGCGAGGTTGTGCAAGGTAAACTCATCAACTTCGATACTACTATCATTAACGCTCGAAACGAGATACGACCAATCGATTTAAGACTAATACCGACCCCTGATGATAAGGGCCGCGTAATATATATAATAGCTAACGCTCGGGATATAGCCGGTAATATAAAAGGCACAACTGGCTCTGAAGAAGAGCTAGAGAAACAAAGTGTAGGGCAAATTGATCTTCCTGCTGGGTGAACAAAAGCCTGTTTTGTTCAATAGAGTGACGTTAAAAACGGACTGATACTTTTATCAGAAGTATCGCTCCAACATTCTGCCGACTCACGCCTCCGTGTTGTCTATGGGACGCAGGTAGAATGGCGTGGTACTCTTGCTGTTTTTCCTAGAGACCACCATGCCTATGCATCTTGACTACCTCCTCCAGAAATATAGCATATTGCTTTGTTTTCCCCTTTTCTGTGTTCCAGCATTTGTCATGCGCCCATCCGTAACCTTGCATACCCATTTTCACATTATTATCCGTCCACTCCATGATCGGTTCCATGCAGAACTCACATGGATAATTTAAGAATAGTTTAAGCGGCTGCAACTTGTCGTTTTCTTCCTTAAGGTCAACTGCATAGTGCACATTTTCCAGCTGCTTCCCGGTTACCAGGCCTGTTAGCAGTGAGTCATCCGGTTTCACCTTGCCCAGGGAGCCGCAGACAGGACAATAATAGTAACGTGTGAAGACTGTCCGAAGGGCCATATCCTTATTCACGATAAAGCTGATACCGCACTTGTCGCAATGGAAAGATTTCAAGTAGTCGCCCATAACGGTGTTAATAAAATAGCTCTTCAGATCTTGGGCTGGTTTGCCTGCTGGCCAGCCCTCATCCTTTAATATATTAAGACTATTGATCAATGTATCCAGCGGCTTCGTGACTGATGGAGAACCGGCTATCATGGCCAACATCCCCTCAACCAAATCCAGCCGGTGGCTATTTTCTAAGATTTTCTTCGTCTGCAGCTGGAGTGTGCTCGTCAATTCATTCTCCTTTGCATTGAGGGAAGAGACAGCACCAACCAGCTGTTGCTGCTCCTGCTTTAGCCCGGCATTTTGCTGCAGCAGCTGCTGGTTCCGCTCTTTCAATGCAAGATTCTCTTCCCGGAGGTGTGCGTTGGCCGCCTCCATTGATCCGAATTCATCAAGGGCCTTTTTTATCAGGTTGCTTATTTTGCTTACCTTCGTCATTCAATACCCCCCTGGCTAATTTTATTAGCGTATTCAAATCAAGCCCTGCCGCCTCTAGCTCCGACTTCAGCTGGGCTACGACTTTGATTTCACCTGCGTTGACATTGAAGTGCTTCATGTGTTCCTGCAACTGTTTTTCCAGTTCGACCTCTTTGATTTTCATGTCCGTCTGCTTTTGTTTGACTTTGTGCTCCAGTTTATGAAGCTCATCCTCCTGTTGATCTATTTGCTCTTTGAGCTTGCTCAGATGTCCCAGCCCCTCCTCCAGTTTGCTGCGCAGTTGCGTAAACTCGGCGACACTGTTCTGGTACTTGGCTACAGCCTCCGCGTAGGAAAGGCCAGACTGCTGCTCCGCCTGGCTCAGCTCCATAGCGGCCGGCAAGAAGCCGGGGCTGTTCAACTTTTTGCAAACATCCACCAACTCAAGATGTTTGTCCGGGTTTACGCCCAACTTGAGGAATTTCTTAATTATCCCCACCCCTTCCCTAGCATCCCAGCTGGTCATTCCTTCCTTATTTAACTCGACCGCCAGCGTTCTCAGCGATTCTATTTCGTCCTGCATTTCATACCCCTTTGCAATCTGCGTTATCCCATTGATTGATGCCGCCTGCTTAAACTGCCCCGCACAGCGAGATACAGTCGCCTGGTTGACCCCGGTCCTGGCGGCAACGGCCTCCTGTTGAAGACCGGCAAAATACAGTCTAAGTATCTTTCGCCCCTTGACGGGGGAAATTCTGGTGGTCATTGGTTCACCTGAATGTACATGCCATTTTCACCTGTTGGTTTAAAAATTCGCAATAATCTCTTCCGGATAATCCTGATATTTCAGATAGGATTTCATGGGGGCAGGATTTTTCCCGTGCATGGACTGCATAATCTGCATGAACTGCATGCTCGGCACAGATATTGCAATTCTCAAAAAAATAACCTCGCAGATCGTTTCCCGGCCGGTTCCATTTTGATTTGATACATCTTTTTATGTATGGTATTATATATCTAACGATGTTGGTACGCAATAAGGAGGGTACCTATGACTGAACAACCACGACAACGGACAATCGGCGTCACCTCGCAAGAAAAAACAAATCTGGAAGCGGCAAAGAAAAGCTACGAGCAACATATCGGTGAAAAGACGGACTGGGGGAATTTTCTCGGAATTGTGGCCATAGCTGGTCTGGCGACTCTAGGCGTTTATAAGCTAGTGAAATCGAGGCAGAGTAATCCGGTAACCACCTGCGCTGTATGTGGGAAACAATTTTCTATCGCATATACCGGCAACTTACCTCCAGTGGTCTACGTCAAATGCCCAGGATGCGGAGAGGAACTTGTAGTGGATATGACTGAAGAATAGGCCTTTTAATCTTGAGACAATACTTTAAGAGGCGACGGTATATTAAATGATGGTGGATACAACGTACAGCGTAAGTTGCTGCAAAATAATCTTGAATCACTGGTCGAACCGGGCACCGATGCTACTATCAACGCTGGCGAGTTACTTGAAACTATGGGGATAATATGGAAAAAAGCAACGTTGGAAGAAAAACACGATCTTCTTACGACGATGCTTGAAGCCGTTAACATCGACCTCGCAACTACAAGGTCAATCGTCGGTATTCAACCGAAACCAGCATTCTATGCCTTGTTCGACTCCTTCACGCAGAAACCAGATAGCAAAGTGACTGTATTTAATCCTGACGACTCTTTAACAAAAATGAAAACGGGCTCTGATCAAGATCGAGAGTCCGATTTTGGGCTGGTTGAGGCGAGGGAGGGTCAGCCTCTATCATACCATAACATAACATTATTGCCTTACTAAAACAAAGGCGAGCACTGGTGGTTTTATTCAATGCCCAAATTTCTTCAGCGACTCATCCGTTTAAGATCGATACCTAATTCAATCTTCGTTAAATGTGTGCCGATAGGAGGATAAAATGTTAGGTCTAAAATGTACTGGATGTGGATGTACCATACCCCCAGATGCCGCAAAATGCCCGAATTGCGGTCAAAAATATGACGAGGTAGTAAGACCGAAAGCAAAGAATAACGGAAGCGGAATTACCGTAGGCCGCATCGGTTATGCAATTACATGCCCTGATCATGGGAAAATCCATATAACGGCCGGCGTTGCTTCAGCGCCTACCAGGTGCCCGTTCTGTTAGCCCAAAGTCTACCTGAATGGATTAATCAAATAGTTTTCTATCTCCGATTTTGGGACCAATTTCTCCGTTATGTCCACAAACCAACTTACCATTTTCTCGGATGGATCTGATCTACCCATTTTCAAATTCTCAATTTCGGCAATTGGCACATCCATTGAATCTGCCAACCCTTCATCCGAATCAATAGGAGGAATACTGTTGACCCTAGTTTTGACTACTTTAACGATGTAACCGTAGGCTCTCATTCGACTTTGTTTGCGATCCATAGTGCTCCCCCTATACATCTGAGTTGTATCAGAATATCAAAGTTATAGAAGAAATCAAACCCAGATTTTGATTTCGACTTTGCCTTGGATTTTGACTTTAACTTTTATTTTGTTTGTGATTTTTCACTTCCGCTCAAAATAGAATCAGTTATTACATCCTATTTTGGACCTATTGACAAAATATAGCTAAAAACATAGAGTAAATCTAATAATAATGGCATAACATAGTAATGCGAATTCTTCTTGACACTAATATTTTTATATATCGAGAAGATGACCACGTATTGTCCGAGGACTTAAAACAACTATTGTCCGTATTGTATAAACTAAAAGTCGAGCTCTTAATACATCCTCTATCCCAATCTGAAATTACAAAGGATAAAGATGTAGCTCGGCGAGAAATAATACTGTCGAAAATTGGTTCGTATCCTACATTAGAAATGCCGCCGGATCCTGTAAAAGATAATTCTTACTTAGCCACCGTCGGATCAACAGAAGATGAACATGAACTCATTGATAATCATATTCTCTATGCCATTTACAAAGACGCCGTTGATTTTCTTATTACAGAAGATAAGGGAATTCATAAAAAAGCTGCTAAATTGAGTGTTGATAATCGAGTCCTTTTAATCACAGAGGCCCTCACTTTTTTAAGTGGGCATTTGCAAAAAGACAGTTTTACCACTCCGCCGGCACTGAAGATTGACTATGTTTATAACTTAAACATTAACGATCCTTTTTTTAATTCATTGAAGGATGATTATCCGGAGTTTGGGGATTGGTTTAGCTCTGTATCAAAGGAGGGAAGGAGATGCCTTGTTTACTATAATGATGACAAGAGTATAGGCGCATTAATGGTTTATAAATTAGAGGAAGAACCAATTGATATAACGCCGCCTCTACCGAAGAAAAGGCGAGTGAAAATATCGACACTGAGAGTCGCACAGATGGGCTATAAGATTGGAGAACTATTTATTAAGCAATCAGTGGATATTGCCATACAGAATGATATCTCTGAGATTTATTTAACCCACTTCATCCTGCCTGAAGATAGGCTAGTGGAATTAATTACCGAATTTGGATTCTATAAGGTTGGCATTAACCAAAGACAAGAGGGTATCTTTATTAAAAATTTGCTACCTGAAAAAAAGGAGCTTCTGGTATTGACCCCATTTGAAATAACTACTAGGTTTTATCCATGTTACTATGATGGTAAAGATGTAAATAAATTCATTATACCTATCAGACCTCAATATCATAGCAGACTATTTACAAACTATAAGGGCAGACAGATATCGCTATCCGAATACGCGGGCAATTTTATCGTAGAAGGAAATACTATTAGGAAGGCATATATATGCAATTCGAGAATTAAGAAAGTCAAGAGGGGAGATGTTATTCTATTTTATATTTCTAAACGAAAGCAACTAACTTCTATTGGCGTTGTCGAAGCTATATACAGTGGAATAAATGATGTTAACGATATCGTTAAATTAGTTGGGAAACGAACGGTTTATTCTTTAAATGAGATTAAATTTATCGCTAGACAGAGCACATTAGTAATTCTATTTTGGCAATACCTGCATTTAAATTCGCCGCTCTCGCTAGCACAATTAATTAAGCTTGGAGTTCTCAGGTGCGCGCCAAGATCAATCCTATCGATACCAGAAGCCGCATATAGAAAAATTAAGAAAGCTGGGGCAATAGATGAACGTTTTACTATCAATTAAACCAAAATATGCTGCGTCCATCATAAGTGGCAATAAGTTGTACGAATTCCGAAGAACTATATTTAAGAATAGTAATATTGAAAGGGTATATCTATATGCTACAGCGCCTAGACATCAGGTGGTAGGATCCTTTAAGATTGGAAGAGTATTAGAGAATCACCCAGATAAACTATGGACGGAAGTGAAAGAGGGTGCTGGTCTAAGCTTCGAAGAATTTTCGCAATATTTTGCAAATTGTGAGAAAGGCTACGCGATTGAGATAAGGGAGTTAAGAATATTTAATACTCCTATTGACCCACGTCTTTTGATTCTGGGCTTTAGAGCCCCAAGGTCCTTCAGATACGTCGACGGTCAATTCTCTGGGCTAGACTTCTAATCACTTGCTACTTATTCAAGTTTCGAAAAAACTACTATTAATAACCTAGCACTACTCTTCCCTGACCTTTCCAGCAGTTTAGTAAAATTGACGGATCGAATTGTCGATCTTTTGTCTATAATTCAAAAGAATTTCTACCATCCAAATTTTCACGGAAGTACATCTATAAAAGTTACTCTGCCCACGCTTGTCCCTAATATGTCTTACGACGATCTAGATATAGCTGATGGTGATACTGCAAGTGCAATATTTGCATACATGGCGCAGGGAAAATACTCATCAGAAGAGCTGGAGGTTCTCAAGAAAAATCTATTGGATTATTGCGGCCGCGATGCAATAGCTATGGTAAAGCTACATGAGAGGTTGCATGAATGGGAGTAATCTATATTGGTGCACGCGAGACCAATACTAGTCCAAGGAAATAACGCGAATACTATTTGTTGCTTCTATCCTATTGAACAAAACGTCGGAATGTGCAAATTGCGATGCCACAACAGCATTTTCATGAAGAGTTCGCCACCTAGCATGAGCAGCGTCCCGTACGTGCCAACATCCGGTTGAGCAGCCTGTCCCGCACGCACCCGGACGCTGCTTCCATCCTCTCAATTTCCGCTATCTCCAGGTAGGTCTTCATCCCCCTGTCCGTCATTGTCCTCTCCCGCATCTATATCTGAACGTTCCTGCAGCGAGTTCCCCGCACTTGGCTTCATATTCAAGTGATGCCTGGCAATCAGTCTCGCCAAAAGCCTCAGGCGAGACTGTAATTCATCGTATTGACAAATCTCTTCCAGCTTGCTATACTCCATTTAAATACATCATTTATTAGTGAACGTAAATAATATAAACCTTATATATATAGAAGTACATAGTATTTATTACACTTAATAACACTTAATAAATTACAAGAAGACACAGAATGACAGAAGCCTGAATTGCGGGGAGGGTTATATTTCATAGATGACTAAGAGAATTAAGAAACCGATTGTGAGGCCGGAGCAGCAGAGGAACTGGTTGAATAGACACGACAATGGGGAGTCGATCGCGGATATAACCAAGAGTGACGGCTATGACGTCCGCACAATCAGACGGCACATCGAGGCGGGGCAGCAGGAGAGGGAGCGCCTTAACGCCAGGGTGACTGTCTTGAAAGATGCCCTCGAGCGCCATTACATGGACCTGTGCAACTTCGCCCAGAAGATCGAGGCCAGGGTGATGCGGGAAGAGAAGATCACGCTGAGAGAGGAACGCCTGTGGCAGGCGCTCAGACAGCACCTTCCGCGTTCACCGCTCTGGCAATATCTGGCCAGGTGGGATCAGTTGCTTGAGAAGAAGACCGATTTGCAGGAATCGGCGAAGCGTCTCCTGGAAAGGAGCATCAAATCAGACGTCAAATTGAGAAAGTTGATGATCGGCAACGAGGGTATCGAGCCGTTCCTGCAGGCGATGCTGATGTTTCAAATTGACGCCTGGGCCAGGGGCCGCCAAGGCCTGACACTGGTGGACAACCTGTCCCCAGAAGAGGCAGGCAAAGGGTTGGTTAATCTCAAATACGGGGCGTTTTTCGTAGGCAAAATATCTCATGATCAAGTTCCTGTGATAAAAGACGTGATTATGAAATATGAGACAAAGGTCAAGGGATGGGATGAAAAAAAGACGTTGTCCAAAGTATTCGGTGATCTCAAACGCTTACAGAGAGAGATCGGGGACGAGATCGCTATAGTAACGCTACGAAGGGTGATACCGGGCAAATGCCCGTACTGCCCACTATAAATTCCGCAGGGGGTTATTATGATTAGAGACGTTATATACGCAAGGGTGTCATCAGATAAACAGGATGTCGATCTTTCCATTTCGGCGCAATTGAAGGCGCTTCGCGAGCGTTCTGCTCGCGATGAGAACGTGTTGCTTTATGAATTCACGGATGAGGCGGAGAGTGGCAAGACATCTGACCGCCCCCAATTCAGGAAGATGATCGCCATGGCCCGCCAGGAACCCAAGCCTTTCGATCGGATCCTGATCTGGAAATTCTCACGTTTTGCCAGAAACCGCGAAGACTCCATAGTCTACAAGGCCCTGTTGCGCAAGAAAGGGATCCAGGTCGTGTCTATCAACGAACCGGTGGAAGACACCGCCACTGGCAGGCTCATGGAGGCCATTATAGAGTGCATGGACGAGTTCTATTCCAGCAATCTTGGCGACGAGGTGACCCGCGGTATGCGTGAGAGCGCCTCTCGAGGATTCCATGTTGGCAGCCACACTCCTTACGGATACCAGAGAATAAAGGTAAATGACGGAGGCAAAGAACGGCCCAAGTTGGAGATAGAGCCCGACAAGGCTCGTACGATTAAACGCGTCTTCGATGAAATGTCGGCTGGCAAAGGACTCACTGAGATAGTCAAAGAGCTCAATGGGGAAGGCATATGTGGCCCAAAAGGCCGGGGCTGGAGCAAGACTACGATCCACAAGATTCTGACAAATGAGGCGTACGCCGGTGTATTAGTTTGGGGGAAGACCAGCGTGCGCAATCTAGAACCCGTAAGAGTGGAGGATGCCTGGCCGGCAATCATCGACAAGGATATTTTCGAAAAAGCGCAGGCAATGCTTAAGAGCAGGGCGTTCGTCAATATGCATCCACAGCGCTCGGCCAGCCAATATCTCCTGAGTGGCCTGGCTAAATGCGGCTATTGCGGTAGGGCGCTGGTTGGGCAGGACGCCAAGGGTGGGAAATTCCACTACTACGTCTGCGGAACGTTGCTTAAGAAAGGATCAGGCGCCTGCAAATCACATTACATCAACAGCGGCAAATTTGAAAGGCTTATAATCGATAAGATCAAAGAGCAAATACTCACGGAGGAGAACCTCAGAGAATTAGTCCGTCTGGTCAATGAAGAGATGGATGCTTCTTTTGCCTGCTCAAAAGATCAGTTGGACGCAGTACTGAAGGAAGTGGCAGAAGTCGGCAGAAGGTTGGACCGGCTGTACGATGCCATTGAGACAGGCAAGGTTAACCTTGATGACCTGGCTCCAAGAATAAAACTGCTAAAAGACCAAAAGGCCAAATTGGAGTCTCAGAAATGGGATCTTGAATGGCAAATGAAGTCGAGGAAAGTTGAGCTGGCAGACCCGGAGACGGTGACCAGCTATGTGAACGATCTGCGCACCGTGCTCAGCGAAAGTTCCATGGCCGAAAGGAAGTCTTTTATTAAGAGCTTCGTCAAAGAGGTAATCGTCACAGGCAACAGGGCAGAACTGAAATACACCATTCCCTTATCAAAGGACGGACCGCTGGCGGAAGACCTGGAGGTTCCCCACATTGTACGCTTTGGTGGAGCTGAGGGGAGTCGAACCCCTGACCTTTTGACTGCCAGTTAAATGCTGAACAAATTATTTGACTTAGTATAACAAAACAATTGTAAAAAATTTGCAATCTTATAAAGAAAAAATTAAAATCAGGGTGTCGGCAGGACCTGTGATCTGACATACTGATTAGTCTGTCAAAATAGGGTCAACTTGGTGGGTTTGAACTTGGTAGGCCGTGCAGGAATCGAACCTGCGACCCACTGATTAAAAGTATCTCGAACAACTTCAGCGGGTCTTGAAGCTGGAATCGGCCGGAAACCCTATTATATTTTTAATAATCAGGTTGACTAACCCTCAAATAATCAGGTTGACAACCTTGCTCAAAATACCTCGGGCCCCAGTACTGGGACCCTTTGAATTAAATATAGTGTAAATGGAGTTTCCTGTCAATTGTAAGAACCAATAAACTTGATCCTGTGTATCGGTCGCTGCGGCGAAGTGAGTAGATTCGAACGACCGACTTCATGGTCCCAAAACAAGCGCGCTAAAAGGCGGTAACCGCTTGCCTCCTTTCAATGAAAGCGTATCAAAAGGGCTGTTAAACAGTCAAAGCGGCAATTGGTCTGCTTTTCACATGTAGTGGATATTTTGTTAAGAGCTGCTTTTTATAAGCGCAATCTCACGTTCAATTATTGTAACTACATTCCGCACGGGCATGCTATCATGTACCTCAAGATACAGGGGTCAGGGGATTGATATCCCTGCGCCGTAGGGCCTTATTTACATTCGTATATACTTCATGGCGATGCCGACAGGACTGCTGCTGCCGTAAACCGCAGCAGCCCTAGGCATGAGATACTATTCTTCGAACCCGGTGATCTTCTTTGTTCTTTCCTCCCAGTTGACACCCTGTTTTTTCAACCACCTTACGCGCAGGAGATAATAGAGTGTAAAGATAATCGTAATACCTATCAATATTCCGATAATCAGCATTGTATTCTTATAATCCAGCAATACCAGCACAATGAAGGGGAGGCTGGTAACTGTGGTGAGTATAGCAAAGACGATGAGCCAGGGTTTGGACAATTTGATATACGCATTCTTATACGCTTCTGGAAACTTATTGGGCAGTCTGATCACTGCGAAGGCACTGACTATGGTCATAACCAGTATGCCTACTGCAGCCAGGACACCGTAGAAATCCATGTCAACATTTACAAACTGGAGACACAGGAGCAGGAACAAAACCACGAAATAGACGCCAATGGCCCGGATGGGTGAAAGTGTCCGTGCATTCACTTTCGCAAGGCCCGAAGGAAGCAGGTTATCGCGTGCCTGTGCCAGTATTTCACGAGGCAGGGCCATGGCACCGGCGTTTATTGCCGTAACTGCGGCAAAAAGCGCGCCAAACCCGATAAAGGCCACCCAGCCCTCAGGGAGAAATGTCCTTGCGGAATCTATAACCGGCGACTTCATTTTCATCATGGTATCATAGTCATATGTCGTGGTACTCAGGAAGACCGCCCCCACCAGAACGTAGATGACAAGGACGATCAGGCCTCCAATAAGCATGGAAAGCGGTATATTGCGTTTGGGATGTGTCATCTCCTCACCCATCTCAGCGATCACCTGGAAGCCCATGCACGTGGTATAACATAAAATTACTGCAAATACCATGCCTCCTACCCCTTTAGGCCCCACGAAAGACAGCTGAATGGGATGGGTCACTATAAATATTCCGGCAACTATAAATAAACTGAGGGCAAGAACCTTGAAGATGACCATGACTATCTGTACCCAGTTTGCAAGCTGAAGTTTGAAGAGGTAAAGGCCCATGAATACAACCGGAATGCAAAGCGAGAGGATCTTGATCTCAAGCGCTTTGTCAATGCCCCATGACCAGTATGCTACTATATTGCCCGCAAAACCGATACTGATCACCCCCGAAGCGGCGGCACCGCCGATTACAGCCCAGATAGAAATAAGACTGCCCAGAAGTGGATTGGCAAGACGGCTGGCGAGAAGGTAACCCATGCCCGCACGCGGCACTGCGCTGGCAGCCTGGATTATCGGTATTACACCGATGGCTGAAATGATAATGGCAATTATAAAAGCCAACCACATGGCATTACCCGAGTTGGCGGCAATCGGGGCGAGCATCGAGTAAATGCCCATGCCGATGATGCTACCTATCACAAGAGCTATGCCGCCACCAAGACCGATGGCGCGGCCCAGTTTGACTTCGCCAGATTGGTTGGGTTCTGTTTGCGACAATTCTTTCCTCCTTACTGTTTATTGTGCGGTATATACGTAGCGTCCTGGAAAAAGGCCTCTATTTCGTATTATTTTTCTCCGGCGCTGTCCTCTTCCGCTCCCAGGCAGGGCACCAAGTTTTCCTGGAAGCACCATTGTACCGTTTCAGGCAGCTTAGTGTAATCGTGGTCCTCGAGCAGAACATTGGTGAAGTCGACCGCATTATAGGTGTGCCAATATAAAACCGGGGAGTTTTTCAGCTCTGGATGCCTCTGGACAAAATCGAGCATTCCAGCAACGGTTTTAGCTGTGTAGGTCAGTTCGAGTTTTATCTTTTCGGTTTCCCGCATGAGCGCCATTGCAGCTTTGCCCGCAGGCGTCACCCGGCCGTATTCGCCGCCAAAGAAATCATGGGTTACATGCACGTCTTCCATGGTGAATTTGAGTGCTGGAACGCTTCTGTCATATTTACGGAGCAGGGCAACCATGCAATTGGCCAGGCGGAATATGTTCTCAGGTTTGGTGATCCAGAGCTCGGCAACTCGTACACCGACGACTTTCGTCTTCATGCCGGCAAGTTTCGTTCCCAGCAAGAGCCCGGCCATAGTCCCCTTGGAACCGAGGGCGCAAAAGATATACTCTGGTTCGGGCAACAGGCCGGCATCCACCTGTTTTTTAAGCTCCAGCGCGGCGTTGACGTAGCCCAGGCTACCGAGTGTAGACGAGCCGCCGGGAGGTACGAAGTAGACCATGCCGTGCCGCAGGTAGATACCGGCCGTCTGAAAGCCACCGACGAGGGTTGAGGAAGCATAGTGTATCTCAGCGCCGAAATGGCGGTCCAGAAGCAGATTTTCCTGCACGTGATCAGTCAGCGGCTGGCGTATTAGCACCAGCGCCGTTTTAATGCCCAACCGGCCGGCATGGATGGTCGTGGCCAGACCGTGATTGGTACCGATGCCCCCGTAGGTGACAATCCATTTAAAGCCCTTTTTCTGAGCATCAGCCAGCAAAAATTCTAGCTTGCGCACTTTGTTGCCGCCGTAAAACTCGGATGACTTGTCATCGTGTTTTATCCAGATATTTGGATAACCTACGGCATTGCTAAGGTTCTCAAGCTTTTGCACAGGCGTCGGCCAGTTTGCCAGCGACGTCCAGGGGAGACGCTTTTCCAGCGTGGGGTATTTTTCAAACAGTGGCAAAATCATAGCTGAGCTCCTTTCAAATCTATTCGATGAAACCCCAAGCTCTAAACCCTAAACTCAAATCTCAAAAAGTTCAAAGCTATATTTCCTAAAGCTCCTTGAGGCCGATCTCTATTATACCGCTGCTGCCAAGCCTCACCTTTTGACGGGCACCTTGGAGCGACAAGAACCGACTTTCAATTTTAAATTCTCCCTAAGTAACTGCTTATTATTAAACGAATAAGGCTATTGTTTATTTGCATCTCATCAATAACTCAGATACACCTTGAAACAATAGCTATATCAGTAATAGATGATCGAATATTGACATCGAATGTAGAATGGCCTATTGTGGTGGCAATACTAACGGGGAGGTTTATCTAATGCAGGCATACTGTATGAAATGTCGTAAGAAGCGAGAGATGAAGGACACTAAAGCTGTAAAGATGAAGAATGGCAAGCCAGCAACCAAGGGTGTGTGTTCTGTGTGCGGAACAAAAATGTACAGGATAGGTTAAAGCTAGCCACTAGCAGGGAATTAATTTTAAAAAGTTAGACACCCTGATAATGGTGACTTGCTTTCTTTTTGCGTAAAATGGACGGCGCTTACTTGATGACCGCCGTGGAGCAAACCCCGGCGCTTGCCAAACCGTGAGTCCTGCCAACCTGACGTGAATAATGGTGAGTTTCCCAAACCCACTAAAAATCGAGTTGCTGAGCCATAAAACCCTTGCGAGGACCTTGCCGTATTTTGATGTTAGATACTACGAAGTTCGATTCTTCCGAGCGCTGTAATCTCTGCGGTACCTGCCTTTCTTCCTGCCCTATACTTAACTTAGAACAGGATAGGGCGATAGCAGAAAAGCAGCGCCTGAACAGCGGACAGTTAAGCATGGTGCTGGAGAAGTGCACCACCTGCCTTTCGTGCGACCTATACTGCCCCAATGGCTTCGATCCCTATGAGCTGATACTACTGCGCTGGAACGAGAGGTACCAAAAAAAAGGGCTCCCGGCGCTGGCGCGCATGGTGATGCCCGGAGACCCGGCGTCCATCTGGAGCCAGCTCTATCCCCTGATGCCACCGGATGAGCAGGAGCTGATTAATAACTGGCGTGCCAGGAGCGGGAAGTCCGGCAAGGACATACTGCTTACCGGATGTTTCAGCGCCTTTTCACCCTATCTCACAATGACACCTTTACTGGCTGGCCTGACACCCTACGGCGACGAGCGCAACTGGTGCAGCGGCGGGCACATCTACCAGCTCGGGCTGCTCGATGTGGTGGACCGGGTTGGATTGAGATTGCAGGACGTTTTCAATGAGTTGAAGCCCAGAAAATTGGTGACCCTGATGGCCGCCGAATATGCCATGCTGGGCAAGATCCTGCCGCAGAGGTTTAATACCAGCTTTGACTTTGAGGTCGTGCCGCTGGAGCATTATCTCCTGGATATGCTGCGCAGTGGCAAATTGAAATTAAGCTGCAAGGTGAATAAACGCGTAGCAATACATGATAACTGCTTCTCCAAGGCTGCCGGAGATGCCGTCTGGTCGCCCGTGAGGGAGCTTGTGCAGGCATGCGGGGTGAAAATAAGTGAGATGCAGCATAACAAGGAGGATGCACTATGCTGTGGTTTCGGCGCCGCGGCGGGACGCTTCGACCTCTTCGATCTCATGGCGCAGGGTAAAAAGCGGCTCGCAGAAGCCGAGGCTACAGGTGCTGATTGCCTGGTGGTTTACTGTGCTGCCTGCTACTTCATCTTCTCCGTGGTCAGGGAGCTTGTCGGCAGCAAATTGGAGATCTACCATATCCTGGAACTGCTGGACATGGCTGAAGGCAGGCTGCCGCTGCACCGGACACGCCGGCGTGCCTTCAACATCATTGCCATCATGTCTACCAACATCACACGCATGCTTTTGCAAAGTGAAGCCCGGCAACGCTTCAGGATCGACCTGGCGACTATCCATGGCGCTCCCGGGCCTGTAGATTTAGATTTCAAGTCTGACCGCCTATGCGCATTTTACAACGGCTTTTTTAATAACTCGGCAATGCAGAATCCTTTTTCTCTTTCCATATTGACAGCGTTGGTGCGGCTGGCGCTGGCCGGCCGGAGGAGGTTTAACCATGGCTGATGCTAAAGAATACAGGTTTCATGATGTGCAGAAGTGCAAGCTCTGTGGCGACTGCCTCTCAAAGTGCCCTGAGATGTCGCTGCCGCTGGAGACCGCCTGCAGAGAGAAGGAGAAGATCAACAAGGGCGAGATGAGCGACAGTGTTTCCCTATCGTGCACCGCCTGCTTTGACTGCGACGATTTCTGCCCCAATGATGCGGCGCCCTGCGAGACCATCATGGACTACTGGTGGCGCGAGTACAAGGCACGGGGGCTGCTGGAAAGGTCGCGCTATTTCCTGCCGATGCAGAAGCTCAATTTCCGCAGCTATATATTGGAGAGACTGCCCGCCGACGAGAAGGAAATGGTGGCGAAATGGGACGATAAATCCCCGTGCGCGGAGTTTATTTATCCGGGATGCAATGTTACAACGGTGCCTTACCTGACGAAAACCTCCCTGCTGCCTCCTATCCCGGTAAGGGGTGGGCTGGACTGGTGCTGCAGCGAAACCTTTTTCCGTATGGGCTACTACGATCTTGCCGCGGTACAGGGCAAAAAGATGCAGGCCAGGTTTGCCGAAATGGGTGCACGTGAGATACTGATGATGTGCACGGCAGGCACGTTCTCCTTCACCAAAATGCTGCCGCAAAGGCTGGGCATTAAGTTCGAGGCCAAGTTCAAGCCACTGGTGCGCTACCTCTGGGAGCAACTGGAGAGCGGCCAGATCAAGGTGGTCAACAAACTTAAACTGCGTGCCACGGTGCAGGATTCCTGCTATGCCAAGTTCCTCGAGCCGGACTATCTCATGTTGCCGCGTAAAATCCTGGAGCATATCGGCGTGGAAGTAGTTGAAATGCCGCGCAGCAAGGAGCGCATGGTCTGTTGTGGCATCGGTGCGGGTTTCAGCATGAGAAGCAACTACAATACTGCCCGCATAACACTTTCCACGCTGAAGAGGATAAATGAAGCCAGGAAAACCGGCGCCGACTTGCTGTGTGTTTATTGTGCCGGATGTATGCAGATGTTAGGTTCGGGCAGCCTTTTCTATCCCAACGCTCCCCAAATCTACCACCTGCTTGAACTGGTACAACTTGCTGCCGGCGATCAGCCTCTGCGGCGTATCGACAGCCGTGTGAAGACCATGTTCGCCGGTGTGGCACGGCACCAGATACCTAGGTTACTAAGCAATAAGCGTTTTCGACCTGAAATGGAATTTTAGTCACTTTATATCTATTCCACTGGGTATTCAGACTACTTGATGCATTATAATTAACGGGACGGAGATGCCCCCTTTTCTGTACCAGCCTAAATCTGGACTATTGTTGTGAGTAGTGCACCCAGAGCTTAAAAGCGACTTTCTCGACTTAAGGATACGATCACTGATTCGAGGAGCTGCTTTTTACAAGCACAATCTCACGTTGAATTGTTGTAACTACATTCCGCACGGGCAACCGTGAGATGAGAAAGAGGTGCGGGCCTGCTTTCGTGACGAGGCCCAGTTCGAGCGGTTCAGGATTGGAAAGGACTTTAACAACAGCCTGGCCGACATCACCGACGCCGAATATAGCGCACACCATGACCAAATGGTGATGGCCTCCTGTGAACTCGTGGACTAAGGCTGGGTGCAGTAGGACGAATGCGTTGACCTTGAGCTTAAGGGAAGAAGGCCTAGCCACCAGGGAACTGATAGATCGGCATCTGTAGAATCATCGTGTACAAGGCCAACACAAATATGGGTATAGACATATCAACTATGAGGGGAGAGGTTTATGGCCATCTTATAGCTATACGACCACGTAGACATCCCAATCACAACGTGGTCATGCCAGCTACGAATTTATTAGGGCTGCGAGCTCAAAAGCGGTTGGGATTACCAGGTAAATGGTGCAGCATTATTGAAGGCAGGCCTTATTTTGCACTAAACTGATTTCACATATTTTAGTACTATAAGAGACTCCGAAAAAGCACTCCCTGACTATCCTTATACGTTATTTGCCCCAATTCTCAGGTGTTATAGCACCTGATGATTGACTCGCTGATTGACCGCCTGATTTTCCCCACGACTGCCATTGCCCTACATCACCTGATGATTGGCTCCCTGATTGACCGCCTGTTTGTCCCCATGGCCCCGATGGTTGCGATGCTGTGTTTGAAGTTGATGGGCTTATCTTAACCGTAGCCGATGAGTTTACAGAACCAGCACTATTGGTAGCAATGAGGGTATAAGTGGTGGTCGCAACAGGGGTAACAACCCGTGTCCCGCTGGTAGAATTGACGGAACCAATGCCGTTAATTGAAACTGAAGTTGCTCCAGTGATATTCCATTGCAGTGTCGAAGATTGGCCTGAGCTAATGGTGGCCGGCGTCGCTGTAAAAGAGGTTACCACAGGGGCAATCGCCGGATTGACTGTAACCGTAGCTGACGAAGTAACAGAACCAGCATCATTAGTGGCAGTGGGCATATGAGTAATGGTTGCATCTGGCGTTACCACCTGTGTTTCGGATGCCTCAGTTTTTGAAGGTGTACTTGTTGTTGATGATGATTGACTGGGCTCAGCAGTGGGCAACTTGGTTGAGGATTTTGTATTCATTATAAAAACAGTGGTGCCGGCTACACACAGAATGAGCACAAAAACAATCAGAGATACAACGAGTCCTGATGAGCTCTTCTTCTTGGGCGCAATTGTGCCAGGGTCATATAGATGCTGTTGAGGATATTGATTCAGATTCCCGCCGGCGGGATGTTGATAATATGACGAAGGCTGGTTCCATGTCTGCGGTTGGTTAGGATGGTGCTGGCCATACGGGGGGACGCCCATTCCTCCCGGATAAAAAACCAGCCCACAATGGGTGCAAGCGTATTGACCGTAGTTAACCGTCATCCCGCAACGAGGACACGAATAAGTCTGCCACATAGTTGCTATCCAACAAACCAGAAGCTTGCTGGTGTCTTGCTATACAACGTTTCTTCCCAGCAATATTATACAAGAGAAACTGTGACAGTGTTAATGTTTGTAACGTTAAAAGAGTGCCTGGTGTTAAGGACACGGCCTAGGACATTATTAGGAGTGGTTGGGGATGAATTATCGCTAAAAATTCAGTCAATGGACTTTATAATTTTTATTATGGCTGAACATACATACCCATGTTTGTTCAATGGTAATAAATTCTAACGGAACCGCAATACGTGCGTGGTCATTCCCGGTATTGCCACTACTGGATCAACTCAGCGGTGGCCTGCTTTTGAATCTGAGTGAGGTTTGGCAAATCAGCCTGACTGGTGACAACCGCCCCGATCATGAGTATGCCTCTGGTGCTCGGTGCCATTATGACATATGCCTTTCCCGTTGGATCCTTGTATGTCATTCCCTTGGCAACCAACACAACCTCAATAGGATTTGACTTCGCCTGATTGTCATCGATGACGAAGAAATTATCCGAATTCATAGAAAAACCGGAGATGGACGAGTATTCAGATAGGTTGGCAGTCACGCGAAGCGGGTGCTGGCTTACGTCGTAGCAAAGGATTGAATAAAGAAGGTCAGCCGACGGCCTGATCACATCTGTGCTGGCGGCCGTTGCCGGCGGTGAGAAAATCCACTGGTTGCTTGGATAATTGAACTTCTTGGTAATTGTTACTTCCATTATGGCGTTAGGTATGCTGATTACCAGGAGCAGATTTACAATGAAGGCTACCACGATAACAGCCAGGAGCGTCAACCCTATCCACGGTATACACTTCTTCATTGCTGGCAGCTCTCCTTTACAATGTGTGGCAGCTCCATTGTCTGCAGCGTCTTAGCGTTTAAATAAGCGGGCCCGGGGTTATGCAAGCGGAGATACACGGACATCGTTTTGGCGTTACCGGCCGGAAGCCAGTTTCCCTGCTGCTGTGTCTTCGACAGATATATTTTAAAACTGCCATCAGGCTCTAACGTAATATCGGTAGAACTGAACGAATAGCGGTTCTGGTCATTGGCTATCAGGAAACCATCCTGATCGTAAACAGTGATATCCTACCATCGGGCGGCAGGCGCCGCGCCCTGTATCATGTAGTTGCAATTGCCCAGCAGCGGATTGCCATCATCGTCAGTGTAAGCATCCAAATAAATCACCTCCGATTTATTCAATGCCATGAGTCCGTTTTCGGCGACCCACGCCCTGACATAGGGGTTTGCCCCGGTGCTGCCAATGGAAAAATTGGTTGACCAGGGGCCGTTCTTAATGTTGCTCCAAACGGGGATAAGATTGACAATGGGGTTAACGGTGAAGTAGCCGATGGCAGCACCTATGACCACGGCTATCACAGCGGCTATGATGAACTTGTAGATGCTCTTTATATCCCTAGCCTTCTTTTTGATGCTACCATACACCGAATGTTATATCAAGTATTTATTACCGAAGCACACGAGAGCATAGCGTGTCCTGGCATTATCAGAACGGATATGCTCAGGAATGGGCACACGGTAGGTGGGAGGCAATATTGGCCGTTATAGATTTTCCCATGATCAGGGCATGTAATTGCAGATGTATGGCGCACACTATGACCGAATCGTGACATTATGGTGTACAATATAAGGAGTGGAATTATGAGACACCAGGTGCTGCGCCTCGCATTGGTCCTTGCAATTTTCTGCCTGTTTGAGATGCTGACCGCCTGGCAGAACCAGATAGCGGTGGCGGACAATACGAACTTGCTATTTCTGCAGAACTGGGGTCACGTCGGCAGTGGACAATCCTGTACCAATTCCTGTGGCCCGTGTGTGTGGTTCCAATCCCTCAAGGGTTAGTTAACCTTACGATCGCTTTGCATGATGGCAAAGAGGAGATGGTGATATGCCCGAACATCCTTTGAAAATCTACGATGATCTCGACCCGAAACTCCTGGCGCGGATTAACGACAACCAGAAACAGGCCTTGGCCGACGGCGCGCTACCCAGAAAAATAAAGTTGCTGATCGCCATGGTATTGGACGCAGTGCACGGCGCCTCGGACGGGGTGAAGGCACTAGCTGGCCAGGCGATTGAGGCAGGGGCTACCAAAGAGGAGATAGCGGAGGCGCTGCAGGTGGCACATTATATCTGCGGCGTAGGCTGCATCTATACCGCGGCCAGAGCTCTCAAAGAGGTGCTCAAGTAGCGGGCAAGCCGGTTACAAGTGGGGCTTACATAATATCTCTTTGACGTGGGTTTCGAAAAACAGGTGAGCGTAGGCCGGCCTCAGCACTATGGCTACGTCTGCTCCGCGGCCGGCGTCTGCCGCGCCCGTGCCGGCGATGGAGATGACATCTTCGTCAACCCGCACCAGTCCGGCATCCGCCGCCATACTGGCTATCTCGCAGGCCACCTTCATGCCCTGGCCGAAGATGCGTAGCGTATTGGCTACGATGTCTCCAATGATGTAAGTTGTGGGAGCCTGCGGGATGGAGCTCTGCCGCATGGCCCGGTTGAGGCCTCCGAAAAGGTGCGTGGTGGTCAGTATTTTTATGCCCTTGCTCTCAACTATCTTCCGGTTTTCCTCCGTGAACTCCTGGAGATTGTGTTCCTTGAAGCCGGCCGAGTGTGTTACAACGATCAGGTTCAGGCCTGTGAAGACATCTGCAGCCTTCACGGCTGTCCAGCCGGTGGTTGACGCAACCACGATCGTTTTGATATCCAATTCCTTGGCGCGCCGCCTGGCAATATTGAGTGTCTCCTCGGTATTCTCCTTGCCCGGTTTGGCAAAATATACAGTGTGTAACTCCATTTTGTGGTCCTCCAATTTTTCCTTCACCCTGGCCATATTCGGGAATTTGGCTGTAGTGGGCGCCAAGATTATGTTACCACTTACTGTGATTGCCACCAAGGAACAGGGTAAGCTGGGTCACGGCCAGGCAGCACAATCAACACTATCACGAGATAGCGATGGTTTCGTGCACTCGTGAACTCTCAGGCCGGGTGCAGTCAGGCGAAAGCCGAAACCTTGAGGTTTAGGAGAGATAAGCCGAAGGAAGTCAAGATCAGACATATTGGCAACTGCCTGAAGGCTGACAAAGCTTATGACCACGGTGTCGATAAAGCGCTGGATATTTCTCTCACTAAAGTCCCAAGATAAGGATAGTGCTAAACTTTACAGACTGATTGGAAGGTCATTTAGAACGCACTGGCAACGGACGCAATAAGATATCGGAAAGGGGAATCCGGGGTCTGGGTGGTGGATCTTGCGCAGGGTAGCCCACGGGCAATACCGCCACAGGCAATGTGGTTGGCTGCAATCCGAACATCTCAGTAAGCTCGCCTCCCTCCCCCAGGGCACCCACCCAGCATGAACCCAGTCCCAGCGCCGTGGCGGTCAGCGCCATGTGCTCGACAGCAATATAAGTGTTGGCCATTGCACTTGTGAAGTGCACATTCAAGTCGGAATCAGGTTCGTTTAAAAACAACTCCCTGAATGCCGGATCAGCAAAATAGCCTGACAGTGTCTCGGTTACACCATAGTCTATAGACTCTTGGGAACGTTTCTCTCGGGAGGCTTTTGAATATGCGGTCAGGTCAACACAGCAGACAAACACCACAGGAGCCTCTTCGATAAAAGCTTGGTCGAAACATATCTTGCGGAGCCTTGTTTTCTCATCTTTGTCTGTAACAACTATGAAACGCCAGGGCTGCCGATTGCTGCTGGAGGGTGCCAACCGTGCGGCCTCAAGTATTTCAAGAATGGCATCGTCGGGCATAAGATCAGGTTTAAAACGCCGGATGCTTCTTCGCTGCCGGATCGCTTGCGTGACTGTAAGCATTATTCCAACTCCCTGTTGCAGATAATCTATTAACAGTGTATATGATGGAAGATGATCCGGCTACCCATCCGGCCAGGTAAAAGCTGTCCTACCGTCCAGTCCGTTATCCATGTTAAGCTGTCCCATACGGTTAAGTGAAAAATCCCAAATAAAATAAAAGTTGAGGTCAAAATCCAAGGCAAAGTCGGCATCTGGGGGTATTGTACATCCGCATCCAGTACATTTAGCTAAGATTATAATAGCTGCAAAACAGCCGCCAGAATTATCTGACATTTATGTTTGCTCAACTTATTGACAACGCCCTGGTACGTGTTTGACAATTGTCTCCATACACGAAATCCAACAACTTAAAGTTTCAAGGAGGACACATGTTCGAGGTTTTCTTAACGGCAGAGCAGAGAAATCTCTTGAAAGAAGCGCAGGATCTGGTCAAATGGGTGCCCCGGCAATTAATTCTCGATATGGATGACGAGAAAATCAAATTCCCCAAAGAATTCATAGAGGAGGCGGGAAGAAGAAACCTCCTTGCGTTGCGGGCGCCGAAGCAGTATGGGGGAAGGGCGCTCAAATACGTAGACGATTTTGTCGCGCTTGGCGAGGTCGGCAAACTCGGTGTCCCCTTTGGATGTATCTATGGTATGGTTTCTCTGATCTCTGATGCATTAAATGCTTTTGGAACTGAAGCGCAGAAGATCAAGTATCTTAACCCGTTAATAGCCGGAAAAATGTGGGCCGGCGAAGGGCTCACTGAACCCAGGGGCGGTTCGGACTTCTTTGGGGCAACCACCACCGCCCGCAAGGAAGGGAAACATTATATCCTGAACGGCCAGAAACGCTTTGTGGTAGGGGGCGACGGTGCCGACTTTTTCCTTGTATATGCTGTGACCAACCCTGGAGCGAGTCACAATTCTTTAAGTGCCTTCCTGGTAGAAAGGGATATGGGCATAGAAGTGAAGCATGTGTACGGGCTAATGGGCAGCCGGGGAACCGGGACTGCTAGGATCGTATTCAGAGACATCCGGGTGCCCGAGGAAAACTTGCTCGGGAAGGAAAACCACGGATCGGAAATCTTCTACCACATGATGGTACCTGAAAGAATGGTGGGTTACATCAACGGCTCAAGGGCGCTGCTGGAAATTGCCGCCCGCTATGCCAACAAGCGGAAGGCGTTTGGACAGCCTATCAGAAATTTCGAGGCGGTCAGCTTCAGAATAGCTGAATGCATTACCAAGATCGACGCCGTCAACGCGCTGGCTTACGTAGTGGCCCGAACGATTGATGACCAGGTCGGCACCGCCGGCTATCGAAGAAGGATGGTATCAGAATTGAAAAAATTCGCAACCCAAACTCAATGGGAAGTTGCCAATGAGACCATGCAAATCCTCGGCGGCATAGGATACACCAGGGTCTTTCCCATTGAAAGGGCAGTCAGAGAAACACGGCTTCTACAAATCTGGACCGGCACGAACGATATCCAGAATTTAATTATTCAGCACGAGTTTTTCAAAGAATTGCTGGCCAAGACGGTTGAAGAGAGGAACTACGAAGCTGATGTCTCAATTAGCGCGTCAGAGGCCGCGGAAGAGAAGATTTACGAGTAAATAACCACGAAGTCATATTATCCCCCATATTAGTAAACCCAGGAGGGAATGATGCGCCATCGTGTTGTCAATCAGCGAAATGGGACACTTTTGGAACCAAACACTTTGGTATACTCAGGAGGTGTGAACAAGCTCCTTCTGCGCCTGATTGTAATCTCTGCGGTGGTTAACCGTTTGTATGCGCACCTCCTTTCTACGCTTCAGAATCTGTTCTTCTCCTGCCATATAAGACGTCGGCAGGCGTCACGTAGCCGAGTGCCTTGTGGTAGCGGCGGTAGTTGTAGTAGTCGACAAAGTCGGCAATGGCTCGTTCCAGTTGGCTGGGTAGCGTTCCACTTTGCCGTTGGTCAGGGTGCGGCCAAAATGTGCTTGATACCCACCAGGTGTAGATAATCACGGAAGGCTCTAGAGACATAGCCGGCGTCGAATATAGTGCACACCATCACGAGATGGTAATGGCTATCAAGACACTGGCGAACTCAGATCAAGTGGCACGGTGGCGCAGCTGGAGATAGGGCCAGCGCCGTTCTTGTTATGCTGTTGATTTCTTAATGTAGGTCACGACTACTGCCGGTTTGTCAGTTGGAGAAGCGTCAAAGGAGGTGCTACTATAGACAAGCCGTACGAAGTGTGTTAAGAGGAACATATCATGGAAAAAGTAGCACTGGTAACGGGGTCAACAAATAATGTTGGTAAGGGCATCGCTGAACAACTGGCAAAAGATGGATTCCTGGTCGTCATCACTTCAAGACATGGAAAGGAAGCTAAGGCAGTGGCTGACAGCTTGACCAAAAAAGGTGCGTACTACGAGGTGGATTTTTCTGACCCCGAACAGATAGCAAGTCTTTTTTCGTTTGTGAAAAAGACATTAGCCAGATTGGATGTTCTTGTGAATAACGTCGCCTACACGAAAAACGAATCGATTATGGACTGCACGCTTGAGACTTGGGAACACACCATCAATACTAATCTAAGAAGCTATTATCTATGCACACGCTATGCCGCAGAGATTATGAAGGAGCATGGTGGGGGAAACATCTTGAATATTACCATAGGCAGCGGCCGTGGTATTGGGAACAAGTTCGCCTACTCCGTAAGCAAGGGCGGGGTCAATTCCCTGACGATGAGCTCCGCCATTGACCTTGCTCCCTTCAATATTCGTGTCAATGCGATTTCAATTGGTCCGACAGGAACGCCAGTGGGAAGTAAGGAAAATCCGGATAGGAAAAGAGAATACGAAAGCAATACACTGGCCGGGCATATAGGATTACCTTCCGATATTGCTAATGCCGTATCATTTCTGGTGTCCGAAAAGGCCCAATACATTTATGGTGCCATCCTGCCCGTGAATGGTGGAGGTACTCGGTAGAAATATATTAAAGTCGATTTTACATTTACACCAGCCGATGCGTTAAACACAACAATTTGACGGCCAGTGTCTTATTTTGATCCTATGGAAGGCCTCAGCATGTCATTAAAACTGAATATAGGGGCCGGTTATTAAATGAGCAGACAGAAAACATTGATATTTTTCGGAGCACACCCGGATGATGAAACTTTCGGCATGGGTACTACATTAGCACAATATGCAATTTCCGGAGTCAGAGTTTACTATGTTTGTGCTACGGGTGGTGAGTTGGGTACGGTTGCCCCGAAGTATATGGAGGGATACGCCACTATTACAGACCTGCGCTCGGCGGAAATGAAATGCGCGGCGCAGGCTCTAGGGCTGGCTGGCGTGATTTACCTTGGTTACCGCGATTCGGGTATGCCAGGGTCCCCGGAGAATAAGCACCCGAATGCATTAGCCACAGCCCCTGTTGAAGAGGTTGCCGGAAGAATAGTTAAAATTATCCGCGAGCTTAAACCGTACGTAGTAATTACCCACGATGCCGGTGGAGGCTACGGACACCCTGACCATATAGCTACCCACAACGCCACGGTTACAGCGTTCTATGCTGTCAATGACCCAAAACAATATCCCGAAGCCGGTCCGCCATTTCAACCTAGTAAGCTATACTTCGGAATCCGTCCTCACGGGTATATGAAGTTCATGGTCCGATTGATGCCACTCTTCGGCCAAGACCCACACCGTTTCGGCCGTAACAAAGATATTGATCTCACCAAAATGATTGGTGTGGAATATCCTGTAAATGCGGTTATACGTTTTACCAAGGAAGCTGTAAAGATTCGTAATGAGGCTTTGGCTTGCCATGCCAGTCAGGGCAGCCAGGGCAGTGGCTGGCCGAGACAAGGCCCGTTCCGTATATTACAGATTATTGAAAAGTTCCGGGGGCAACGGGACTATTTCATGCGGGATTATCCGCCACCAACCCTCCACCGGGAAAAAGACCTGTTTGAAGGAGTGAGTTAAGACACTCACTCCTTCTTATAAATACTAGTGGATGCAACTTATTTGTCCATGCCGCGTTGGAGACCACGTAAGTATGAAATTTCTCCGGCATGCTGTGCCGAATGAGTTACCGTCATCAGCAGCATCGAGCCGATGATGGGTTCAAAAGGTAGTCTTCTTGGTGGTGGAGCTTGTCCGCCCGGAGCGGGGGAGGGAGACGGTCCCATCGAAGGTAATTCGACTTTTAGATCCAGTTTCTCGGCAGTCATATCTTCGAGGTATTCAAGTGTGCGTTTGCGTACCGCAGCAGTGTATTCATGTAAATCCTTTAGGTCAGGGACGCAAAAAGAGGCCACTTGTTCGGCTGTATAGTGACCGCCCCTATCACTCTTGTCTTTCCCCAGTTTTTCATACCATTTCTCCTGCTCCCAGACTTGTGGTTTTCGCTGTAATAAAGACTGAACAATTGCATCTTCGACGCGAGCCACGTGGAACAGAATCAGGCCTATTGAATTGGCATCCGGCCGTGGTTGCCACTTCAACTCTGCGGGCGTTAGTGTGTCCAGTGCTCTATCAGTCGACCTTTTGGCATTTTCCAGTCCTGCTTTGATAAGTTCTTTCGAGTCCATACCCAGAGCCCTCCTTTTTAAAATGAAAAATATTTCTTCACTTGAGTGGTGGCCTTGTATTGGTAATCAATAAAGCCGTCAAGCCGATTTAAGAATTTCCCCTGCCAATAATCTTAGCACCATCATTGACCAAGCTGTTTATTGTGTTGTGAATGCCAAGATATTAGAATAATATGCATTCGTATATATTAGCTGACGTTATAGCTTTATCTGCAAATATTATCTGTCTCACGATGACGATTCTTTTTAAGTGGAGGAATCAATATCAAATACGATTTCGACCTGGTATGCGATAGAACTAATACTAATTGTGCAAAGTGGGATGCGGTTAAGGCTGTTTTTGGACGAGAGGACGTCATCCCCATGTGGGTGGCCGATATGGATTTTCCAACGGCAAAACCTATTGTTGAAGCGTTGCGGAAACGAGCCGAGCATGAATTTTACGGATATACGCACTCCGGGTCGAAACTCATGGAGGTTATCATTGACCGCATGCAACGGAAGTTTAATTGGAATGTCCAGCCGGAATGGATAGTATTTACTCCCGGTGTCGTTCCGGCACTTAGCGTTGCCGTAAGAGCATTTACACATCCCGGAGACGAAATTATTCTGCAAGAGCCCGTCTACTATCCGTTTTTCCAGGTGGTAGCTTTAAGCGGATGCCAGAGAGTGAATAATGGATTTAAAGCCATATCAATACCAAAGCCGAGCTAGAGAATGCTTTACATAAGGACGAGATTGCAATTTCTGAAAAACAGAGTGAAATAAAAGATATAGCCCATGTGCGTAACTATCTATCGGATTTCAAAAAGCTGCTGGATATTTCACCACTGGAGCAGAAGAAGGAACTGCTGAGATCGTTCATAAGTAGCATTGAGGTAGGCAAGGAAGAAGTAACTTTGAATTATGCTTTGCCAATGCCGCCGAGCCAGGAGAGGAAGGAGAATGTGGGAGTTCTTGCTATTATACAAAATGGTAGGCCGTGCAGGAATCGAACCTGCGACCCACTGATTAAAAGTCATGAGATCGGTTTCCAGATACAAAAGGAGGTGAAAAGCGGCTCCTGGAAACCCTGATTTGCCCTGACCCACTGATTCGTTTTGACACCATAATTTCAGTATAGCTCACAGGGCTTTAACCGAACAAATAATTGGAGGTTAAGACCCAAAATGGCAAAGAAGCAAACAACTTCGGCAAATTGTAAGAGCCTGGCAAGCCTAATCCAGTACTATGAAACCTGCAACAAATGCGAGGGAAAAAGTCCCAAAACGATACTTTTTTACAGTTCAAATCTGAAGCTCTTTCAAGCTTACGTTAAAAGCCGGCATCTTCCCGATTCGATAGACAAATTCGATATCAATTTGCTCCGTGATTATGTCGCTTTTCTTATGAACAGGAACAAATATCCGGCTCACCCTTCCAGAGCAATTTCAACTGAACCCGTATCAGTAGCGACCGTTCACTGCCATGTCCGAACGCTAAGGGCATTTTTCGGCTGGCTGCACAGAGAAGGGCTGTCAAAGGAAAATATCGGCAGTAATCTCAAACCGCCCAGGATACCAAGGAAAATAATTTCAACGCTTTCTGACGGGGAGATAAAGGCCATTCTAGACACTTTTAATCAGGGTGATCCAACTGATTTCAGGAACAAGGCCATATTCATGATCCTGATTGACAGCGGGCTCAGGATCGGCGAGTTATCCAACCTGAAGATGTCCGGCATTAAGCTGGATGGCAGCATCTTGCAGGTGATGGGCAAGGGGCAAAAGGAACGGATTGTGCCTATCGGCATTAATGCTCAGAGGGCTTTGCAGAGATATCTATTCCGAGATAGGCCAAAGACCATGAATCCCGAGATTGACTATGTATTCTTATCCCAGTACGGTCAGCACCTAAGTGAAAATGGGGTAAAACTAGCATTGAAGAGGATTGCAAGAAAATCCGATGTAACCAGATTGCACGCACATCTTTGCAGGCATACATTTGCCACTAGATTTCTTAATAACGGAGGAGACATATTTACTCTACAGCAGATACTTGGTCACTCAACGCTCGAAATGGTCAGGCATTACGCCAATGTTTCGTCCAGCCAAATACAGCTTCAGCATCTGAAATGCTCACCGCTGGATAGATTGGGTTTGCACTAAATAGCAATTTGCCAGGTTATCCAATTCAGGTTGTACGTCCACGTAGACATCCCGATGTTTGTTCAACGGTAATAAATTCTAGTGGTACCGCAATACGGATTTTCATTTTTTCAGGCATTGCCGCTACTTAACCAGTTCAGCGATGGCCTGCTTTTGAATCTGCGTAAGATTTGGCAATGATAAATAAGCGTAATCATCCATTGCGGACTGGTGATAAAATTGTAGCGTGCTGCCAAAGGAGGGATCAAAAATGAAAGTATTGGGCATTGTGTGTAGCCCCCGCCAGGGAGGCAATACAGAAATCATGATAAAAGAAGCGCTTGCCTCTTCGAAAGAAGCAGGAGCCCAGACCGAATTGTTATCCGTGGTCGGCAAGAACATAGCGCCGTGTGACGGATGCAACGGTTGCCGCAAGACGAGCGTCTGTCTAATCAAAGATGATATGCAGGCGATATATCAAGAGATGGAAACAGCAGACGGTATTATCTTTGGTTCCCCGGTATATTTCGGCAGCGTCAGCGCTCAATGTAAGGCAGTCATGGACAGGACCTTTGCGTTTCTCGGGCGGCTTAAGCTGAAAGGCAAAGTGGCTGCGCCGATCCTGGCTGTGAGGCGGGTGGGAGCCGGACAAACACGCAACCTGCTGTATGGCTTCTTCATGGTCCACGGCATGATTCCTGTCCGAGGCGCCATTGGCTATGGCATGGAAAAAGGCGATGTTCTGCAGGGAGTAGGAGGTGGTATCAACGTGTCAGCCATTGAAGAGGCGCGAAAAGTGGGCACTGACATAGTCCGGGTGGTCAATCAACTGGCGAAACCTTGAAATTACGGATAGTGGGAAGAGTTCCCTAACTTTGTCTTGTCTCTTCCTTGTCTGAGCGGGATCACGGCATCCGCGATTATGGACAGCGACTTTGGACCCCGGCGCTGGATCTTGCCCCGCACTTCCAGCCAGCCGCTGCGAAAGAGGTATTTCCCGCACCTCTCCTGAACATCGCTGAATACGGTCACGTCGGCTACACCCGTACCGTCCTCCATAATTATATACACCACACGTTTGCCGCTTCGTGTAGGGGGTGTTTGGTAGCGTATGACCGATCCTGCTATCCTTACGATCTGCCCTGTTTTGAGTGAAGGCAATTCCTTTACCTGGGTGAATCCGTTATCCAGATTACAGAAGTCGAGCGGATGTGCCGACAGGTCCAGTGAAAGCAGTTCCCTTTCCGCAATCAAGCTCTCCCTTTTATCATAGCCTGATCCTTCTTTCTCTCTGACAAATTCCGGCAGAATGTCACCTAAGAGCTCCAATTTGCCGCCGGCATTCCTGCGTTTGAATTGCAGGAGATCGGGTAGCTCCTTCAGCATATCCCCACGGTTTCCCAAGGCATCGAGTGCACCTACTTTCACCAGGTTTTCAAGTATGGGCTGGCTGGCTTCTACCCGCAGGACGAAGTCCCGCAGCGAGGTGAATTTATCTTTCCTTCGTTCACTTATTATGGAGGCGACAGCCTCACCCGTGATGCCCTTCACCTGACTCAGGCCAACGCGTATACTGCCGCTCTCCACTGTATAGTGGTCAAGAGATGTATTCACATCCGGCGGAAGCACCGTTACGCCTGAGCGACGTGCTTCGGCTACCAGCACCCTTGGCGGATAGTAGCCCATGGGCTGATTGGAAAGGATAGCCGACATGAACTCAGCCGGATAATGGCATTTCAGCCAGAGCGTCTGGTAGGAGAGCACTGCATAGGCAGCAGCATGCGCCTTGCAGAATCCGTAGGCGGCGAAGGCCGCCAGTTGCTCGAAGACCTCCTCGGCCACGCCGCGCTTGACACCCCTTTTCATGGCGTTGTAAAGGAAGGACAGACGCATTTTGTCCATCTCATTGCCGGTACGGTCGTGGGTCATGGCGCGCCTGAAACCGTCGGCCTCGGCGTAGCTCATGCCCGCCAGGTCATGCGCCACACGCAGCACCTGCTCCTGGTAAAGGATGACGCCCAATGTCTCCTTCAGTGCTCCCTCGAGGCTAGGGTGCATGTAGCTTACCGGTTCTTGCCCATGGCGGCGTGCCAGGTAGACCTTGTCCATGTTGGACTTGAGCGGCCCGGGCCGCACCAGTGAAAGGGTAACGATCAGGTCATCGAAAGTATGAGGCAGCAGCCTGCCCGCCATCTCGCGCTGGGCCGGAGATTCGAGCTGGAAGACCCCGATGGTCTTACCATCCCGCAGCATGGCGTAGGGTGCGGGGTCATCACGCGGTATCTTATCTATATCGATTTCGATGCCTTTGTCTTGCTTAATGCTGCGTACGGCTTCCTCGATGACCGTGATGGTGGGCAGCGCCAGCAGGTCCATTTTCACCAGCCCCAGCCGCTCGATGTCGTCTTTGTCATATTGGCTGATGATGTCTCCGCCGCTGGAAGGCTCAAGGGGCACAAGGTCGGTTAGCCGCCCTTCTCCGATGAGCAGTCCCCCCAGATGAACGGAAAGGTGCTTGGGGAAGCCGTCGATGGCCGAGCAAAGGCTGAAGAATTCCTTTAGCTCAGGCCTTTTGTAAACGGCACTGTCCTTCAACTCCGGCAGAGATTCCGCTTTTTCCATAAGTCCGGAAGCCGTGAGCCAATGTATCCCTTTGCAGGCTTCCTCAATGGTGGATTGTGGTATTTGCAGTGCCTTGCCTGCATCACGTATGGCGCCGCGTGCCATGTAGGTGCTGATCGTGGCCACGCACGATACATTTTGTGCTCCATATTTTTGATAAATATAATCCCTTACTTCGTCGCGCCGCCGGCGGTCTATATCGAGGTCAATGTCAGGCGGTTCGTTTCTCAGGGGATGCATGAAACGCTCGAAGAGCAGATCGTAGTGGATGGGGTCAGCTATGCTTATATCCAGAGCGTAGACCACCAGGCTATCCACAGCGCTGCCGCGGGCCTGGCACCTGATGCCCCTCGCCCTGGCCCAGCGGACTATGTCCCAAACTACCAGGAAGTAGCTGCAGAAGCCGAGCTTATCGATGGTGTCGATCTCCATCTCGAGACGGTTGGTGATCTCCGATGTCAGGGCAGCGTATTTTCTTTCTGCTCCTTCATACGCCAGCCTGCGCAGGAGACTGTAAGAAGCCTCGCCTTGGGGGAGGGCGAACCTCGGGAAACGGGGTCTCCCCAGTTCGAGATTGAGATTGCAGAGAGAAGCAATCTCCTCTGACATGGCAGTAGCGCCGGGGAAGTCTTTGAAAAGGCGCTCCATTTCGGCTGGGGATTTGAAGTACTGTTCTACAATGCGGGGGCCTGGTAGTTGTGCGGCGGGCACGATGAGTCCAATGGCGTTGAGGAGCTCTCTGATACGGTAATTTTTCATCTCCAAGTAATGGACGTTGTTGGTGGCTACGGCAGGTATATCATGTTCCTGGGCGAAGTTGGAAAGCATATAGCAGAGCGGTGTTCCCTCTTTAGAAGGATATCGTGTCAGCTCGACGAAGAAATTATTGCCGAACACCTCGCGGTAAAAGCCGGCGGCGCATACCGCGCTGTGCAGGTTACCTCTGGTTAAAAGAGTAGGAATTTCGCCAAGGCGGCAGCCGGAGAGCGCTATGAGACCTTCATGATGGCGGTCCAGCATATCACGGGTGGCCATGGGACGGTCATTCCGCTTGCCGCAATGCATGGCGGTGAGTAGGCGGCACAGGCTGGAGTAACCCACCATATCCTTGCAGAGGAGAGTAAGGTGATAATCGCCCTCAACATCTATTTCCGCCCCTATGATAGGTTTGATGCCTGATTTTCCAGCAAGATCATAAAATCTGATGGCTCCGGTAAGCCGGTTGTGGTCGGTAAGAGCCAGGGCCGGCATGCCGAAGTGTTTTGCTTTTTCGATGAGCCCGGCCGGGCTGGCGGCTCCGTCATGAAAGCTGTAATAGGAATGGACATGAAGATGGACGAAAGACATATCAGGGCCTTTTTTAGAGATCAGTCGAGGATGCGGTGAAGGGACCAGTCGGAGTCGCTCTTGCACAGCTCATAGATGCCGGAGCTTTTACACTCGGCGGACACGCGGATCAAGATGCGCACGGATTCGCCGCTCCACCATGCAGAGGGCTCGCGCCACCAGGAGAGTATTTCCCCCACCCTGTAGAGACGCTTGCGCCAGATAAATGCTGTAGGCTTGAATTCCTTGCTGACATGCACGGTTATCGGCTCATCTATGTATTTGGACACCACACGACCCCCCGTTGTTTAAATGTGTGCGGCAGGATTATAATAGAACAAATGTACTATTGTCAAATTAGCATGCCCTCTGATCGTAAGGCTTGACAGGTGGAAACAGCAGGTTTTATTGCCGGGTTAACTGACAGGAGCGCCACAGATTTATACGCTGACTTATTCGAACCCTCCGCGCGATCAATGGGACATTTTATAGGTTAAAAAAAATATCTATATATTATTAATAGTAAATTATTAGCCTAGACCGATCACCGAAGTTAGAATTCAATGCTATCGTAATCTTCGTGATCTGGCAGTGGAGGCTAATGTATTGAACGTTTGCCAGATATGCTTGCCGATAATTTGTTGGCTGTTTAGTTAGAGAATCCTGGGACCATTTGCTGCCTTGCAGTATCGAAGTCACAATGATAGTCTTTTATTAAAAGGAGGCAAGCGGTTACCGCCTTTTAGCGGGCTTGTTTTGGGACTATGAAGTCGTTGCTGTTGCCTGACCGTCTGTCAAGCACCAGCCAAACAATCCATTGGATCAATGATCTCTTGAAATGTAAACAACGCATCCGCAAATTTCTTGAAATTTCCTGGATTAAGTCATAGAATCAGTGTGTCGGCAGGACCTGTGATCTGACACACTGATTAGTCTGTCGAAATAGGGTCAAATTGGTGGGTTTGATAGTGGTAGGCCGTGCAGGAATCGAACCTGCGACCCACTGATTAAAAGTCAGTTGCTCTACCAACTGAGCTAACGGCCCATCTATTCGGATGGTTTCATTAGAAACCAGCTTAAAAGTTTATCATAATCTTATTCGCAGAGACAATTAAAGGCACGATACCATTCCGGAAGCTTGAAATAAAAAGTGGAGCGGGTGAAGGGATTCGGACCCTCGACGTCTTGCTTGGGAAGCAAGCACTCTACCGCTGAGTTACACCCGCATAGACGGAATTATATTAGAAATCTCCCACATGTCAAATGGTCTGTCACCTATTTTTCTTTACCCATCCAGGTATCGTAAGCTCAACATTTGAAAACTGTTCAGGCAAGTAGGGCTTAATATCGAGCACTGGTGTGCCATCAATGGCATCCAATCCTGCGACGGTGAGCAGATTTTCTTTTCTCTTAAGCAGTTTGACCACTGTAAGGCCTATTGGATTCGGCCGCACCGGACTTCTTGTAGCGAAGACTCCTTTTAAAGGCAGCGAAGGGTTGCGGTATGGGTGTACCTGCATAATCAGCCGCTCGCCTTTTTTAATTTTATGCAGCCAGAAGACGATGATAATGTGGGAAAAAGAATCGATTCCATCGAGAGCTTTTTGATAGGCCGGGTCGACTATTATCTGAGCTTTTAAATCGTCGTGAGCGACTTTGCGTCTGTTTTTGATACTGCTCTTAACAACACCGATAGGTTTAACACTGAATGCCATACCACAAGTATAGAAGATTTAATTAATGGGCATCAATTGCGGATTAACTAAATTTGAACAACCGTTCGATTAGATATAAAATCAATAGCGCTTCTTGAATATTTTCCTGGAGAATAACATGTCCAAACCTTCGCTTGATTATTTATTTAATCCTTCTTCCATAGCCATTGCCGGAGTGTCTCCGGATGTGAACAGGCCTAACCTGGCGCAGCTATTTGTAAAAACTCTCAGGGATTTTGGTTTCAAGGGTGAAATATACCCTATTCACCCTTCCGGGGGCGAGATTTTCGGAACGAAGGTATATACAAATGTGCGTGAAATCCCCGGCCCACTTGACTATGTTATATCGGCCATACCGGCACGCTTCACGCCCCAGTTGATAGCCGACTGTGCGGCAAAGGGAGTCAAGGCAGTCCACCTCTTCACCTCAGGTTACGCGGAGATCGAGGATGAGATAGGTAAGAAGCTCGAAGGGGAAATATTGAAGATAGCCCGCAAAGGCGGAGTACGCCTGGTGGGGCCGAACTGTATGGGACTCTACTGCCCGTCGTCGGGCCTAACATTTGCCGGAGATTTTCCAGACCAGATCGGTTTCCCGCGCAAGTCAGGGCCTCTGGGTCTGATTTCCCAGAGCGGAGGAAACTGCATTTACACAATACGTGAGGCAGTGGAGAGGGGCGTGTTTTTCAGCAAGGCCATAAGCTACGGTAATGCCGCCGACCTTAATGAAACGGATTACCTGGAATATATGGCGGAGGACCCGCAGACCAAATTGATCGCCATGTATATCGAGGGTGTAAGGGACGGCAAACGTTTCATGCAGGCGTTGAAAAACCTGGCCGGGGTAAAACCTGTGATTATCAATAAAGGCGGCAATACAGAGACGGGGGCCAGGGCCTGCGCCTCACATACCGGCTCCCTGGCCGGGTCGGCTGCCATATGGCAAGATCTTATTAAGCAGGTAGGGGCTATCCCGGCGGGAAGTATGTCGGAACTGGTAGATATGGCAGTTGCCTTTCTCAAGATGAAGGTCCCTCATGGCCGGAATACGGTCGTCATCGGCACCGGCGGAGGAATCGCAGTCCAGTCTTCCGATGACATCACCGGGGCCGGTCTTAACCTGCCGATCCTGCCTCAGGAGGTCAGGAAAAAGCTGGTGAATATATATGGTTCGGAGGCAGGCAGCATTTTCAGAAATCCGGTGGATGCGCCGCCCATGGCAAGCGTGCAGAAATACGTAGAGGCGGTTAAAGTTATTTCTGAATCCAGCCAGGTCGATGTACTTATATTGCATTGTCCCTTCGATATCTGGGCTATGGTGAGCCGCAGCCTGCCGTTGAGGCCTTTTATCGAAACGGTTGCCGAGTTGGCCAAAGTCATAGATAAGCCTATGGCTGCCGTGCTGCACTACAATACAGGCTCCAGCTCGAGGCAGATGGTTGCGGAAGTTCAGGAAAAATTCGTTGACCTGGGACTGCCGGTTTATCCCTCGGTACAACGTGCGGCTACGGCCATTAACAGATATATCGAATATTACGAGAGGTTAAAGGGCGTAAAAAAGTTTTCCGTGGCTCCCTGCAGCAAACGAAAAGCCTGCTGACCTAATATTTTAGAGATTTCTTAACGGTTTTCCCGATCTCCGCCGGGTTGGGAGCAATGATAGCCCCGGCAGCCGATAAAGCCTCTATCTTATCCTGTGCTTTGCCCGTATTGCCGCTGATAATGGCGCCGGCATGCCCCATACGTCTGCCGGGAGGTGCAGAAGCTCCCGCTATAAATGAGATCACAAGTTTGTTGACTTTGTCTTTAATGAATTGAGCGGCGTCCTGTTCCATGGTGCCCCCGATCTCTCCGATGAGCACGATAGCCTTGGTCTCTTCGTCCTCCTGGAAGAGCTTCAGCACATCCACAAAGTTGGTGCCCAGCAACGGATCGCCGCCTATTCCCACACATGTGGACTGTCCGATTCCGAGGCCGGTCAATTGGGCCACCGTCTCGTAAGTCAGCGTTCCACTGCGCGAAACCACGCCTACATTGCCCTGTTTGTGAATTTCCCCAGCCATGATGCCGACCTTGCACTTGCCGGGGGATATTAAACCGGGGCAGTTGGGGCCGATCAGGCGCACAGGCTTGCCTTTGAGGAAACTATGCACGCTAATCATATCCATCACCGGGATGCCTTCTGTGATGCAGACCACAAGCGGAATGCCGGCGTCCGCCGCTTCCATAATCGAGTCGGCGGCCCCGGATGGAGGCACAAAGATAATGCTGGCGTTGGCGCCCGTTTCCCTTACGGCGCTTTCAACGGTATTAAAAACAGGCACTCCGAAAACCTGTGCGCCGCCCTTGCCCGGCGTCATTCCGGCTACGACTTTAGTTCCGTACTCTATACACCGTTGAGTATGAAAGCTGCCTTCGCCGCCGGTGATGCCCTGGACCAGCAGGCGAGTTTTTTCGTCGATTAATATACTCAATTTCGGCCTCCTTTGGAGGCATCCACCGCTTTACGTGCAGCATCCAGGAAATCGGCCGCCTCTATATAGTTAATCCCGGATTCAGCCAGCAGGCGCTTGCCTTCTGCAACATTAGTGCCGGCCAGCCGCACCACGACCGGGACTTTGATATCTATCTGCTGGTAGGCTTCTATTATTCCGCGGGCGATGGTGTCGGCCCGTGCCATACCGCCGAAGATATTGACCAGGATGGCCTTTACATCGGGGTCTGCGGTGAAGACCTTGAAGGCGCTGATCACAGCGCTGGTATTATTAACCGTGCCTATATCGAGGAAATTAGCTGCATTGCCTCCGCAATAGTTGATCAGGTCCAGAACAGCCATAGCCAGGCCGGCACCGTTGACCATGCATCCGATGTTGCCGCTCAGCTTAATATAGTTCTTGATGCCCATTTCATTGGCCCTGGCCTCGAAGGGATCATCCTGCGCCGGATCATGGAGCCGACGTATATCTTCGTGCCTGAAAAGCGCGCTGTCATCGAAATTCAACTTGGCATCGAGGGCCATGATACTGTCATCGCCGGTGATTACCAGGGGGTTGATCTCAGCCAGGGAGCAGTCTTTTTCGTGGAATAATTTGTAAAGGTTAGCCATCAGTTTTACAGCCGGTTTGACCTGCTGAGCACTTAAATTCATGCCGTAGGCCAGTTTGCGCCCTTCGAAATCCTGCCATCCCGCAGACGGGTCGATGTACGCTTTGAGTATCTTTTCCGGGCTGGTGAGGGTTACCTCTTCGATATCCATGCCCCCGGCTTCGCTGGCAATCATTACCGGCATTTTACGGGCATTGTCGATAACGATACTGAGATAAAGTTCGCGCCGCACCTCAACGACTTTTTCCACCAGGACCTGGCTGACAGGGGCTCCTCTGGCGGACGTCTGATGCGTAACCAGCCTTGCTCCAATTATCCCAGAAGCTGATTTTTCGGCCTCGTCTGCGTTGGCGGCCAGCTTTATCCCTCCGGCTTTGCCTCTGCCACCTGCGTAGACCTGAGCTTTGACGGCTACCTTACCTTGCAATCCTGCGGCGATCTTTTTCGCCTCTGCCGGTGTACCCGCTACATCTCCGGACGGAACAGGAATCCCATACTGGGATAATAAGGCCTTGGCTTGATATTCATGTATTTTCATCCTGCTCTCCTCTTACCAGCCGGGCACTCACTACGTGGCAAGCGAATTATATATTATTGTGGGTATTGAGAGGGATATTCTTAATCGAAACGTAATAAGGCTATCGACTATTTAAGGCCAAGTTTTTCCGGGCTGACCCGGTATTTGGCTTTACCTTCCTGGTAGAGGTCGCCCCCATAAATGTCATTGATCACCGTCGCCGGGAAATCCTTTACCTCCAGGCGCCTGATAGCTTCAGCTCCCAGGTCGTCATAGGCTATTACGTCAGCTTTAGTGATGGTTTTGGAGATGAGGGCGCCAGCCCCGCCGATGGCGGCGAAATATACGGCCTTATATTTTTTCATGGCATCCTTAACGGGCGACTGGCGGTCGCCCTTGCCGATCATCCCTTTAAGTCCTTCGGCCATAAGCCGGGGAGCATAGACATCCATGCGGCCGCTGGTGGTCGGCCCGGCAGAGCCGATGGCATGTCCGGGCTTGGCCGGCGATGGTCCCATATAGTAAATAACCTGGTTTTTCAAGTCCAGGGGCAGCTTTTCACCTTTATCCAGGGCTTCAACCATACGTTTATGGGCTGCATCCCTGGCGGTATAGATCACTCCCGTGATTAGTACCTGGTCTCCGGCCCTGAGCTTTTCCACCGTTGTTTCATTGAGGGGCGCCTTTATATTGATTGTTTCCATAGCTAAATCCTTTACATAAACACTTTATTTTGGTTCCACTGTAAATTCAGGGACGTCAATTTTCGGCTTGGCCAGCGCTGGTGGGGTGGCGAGGGTAGCCGGCGCTGCTGTCTTTTTAATGCCCAGTGCTTTGGCTGCAACGCCTTTTCGGAGCAATTGGATGCCAAGTGCGGGGTCTACGCCTTTAGGGCAGGCCTCGGAGCAGGCGGCAGCGAAATGGCAATTCCAGACTGCGTGGTCTTTTTCTACTATTGCATACCTAAAGTCCTGCCCCTCGTCCCTGCTATCTGCACAGTAGCGGTAGGCCTGGCCCAGGGCCTGCGGGCCCAGGAAAGCTTTGTCGCTGGCGGACGTAGGACAGGCGGCGATACAGAGGCCGCACTTTATACAGTAGGTGAATTGCAAATATTCATCCAGTTGCTGCGGCTTTTGCAGATATCCGGCTGTAGGCTTTTCCATTTCTTCTTTATCTTCCCGGATGATGTAAGGCTTTACGGATTTATGGTGTTCGAATAGGGTATCCAGTTTTGGAACCAGGTCTTTGATGATGGCCATATTAGGCAGGGGTTTGAGGGTCAGTTTATCGGAGTGGAATTCCTCAACCTGTGTGTGGCAGGCTAAGTGAGGATATTCATTTATCAGCATGCCGCAGGAACCGCAAACACCCATGCGGCAGGAAGTCCGGAATGCCAGGCTGCTGTCAAGGTTTTCCTTAATGTACAAGAGTCCTTCCATCACAGTTGTCCCCCGCTTTACGGGAACTGTGAATTCCTGAAAATGTGGTTTCCGGTCTTTTTCGGGATCGAACCGCTGCACCCGGAAGGTTATTTTCTTGACAGCATCATTGTTCATTAATTTCTCCGTAACTTATCTGTAGCTGCTGAACAGGGCTATCGGTGCGTAAGTGCCCAGGATCAGGAAAATAACTCCGAAGGCTATTATAAATCCCGTTAAAATACGTATGGCCAACGCCGACAGGTTTATTTCCAGGAGTATGTTGCGAAACCCGTTTAAAGCGTGAAACAGCCCGAACGCCAGAAGGGCAATATATATTCCTACCCATGAACCCTGGTGCGCTCTCTCCATCATGGATCCCCAGGTTGTGGGATCGGCAACCTTGATTCCCAGTAAGCCGAGCACGACAAACCATTGCTGCACGGTGATATGGATGGCAAGTAATACGGCCACCAGGGCGCCTGTGATCATTTGTGAGATCTGCAGATATGTATTCTTCATCCCCAGCCTCTCACTGTGAAATCGATGAAAAAAGCCACGGCCAGAACCATAATCGCCGCCAGTGTGACCAGCGTCCAGGCCCGCTTTCTGCGGATAGCATCAGTAAACGGATATATAGGCGGCACCGGTTTTCCGAGGGCAAATCCCAGTTCCTGAATTATCAGTCTGAGGCCGTTCAGGGCGTGGTATGAGAAGGCTGCAACCACCAGGAATTCCCCTACCCTGAACAATGGATTATCTAAAAAGCTGATGGTCGAGGACCATATGGCCTCGCCCTGTACGCGAAAAATGGTGGTCACCGTCAGATGAAACAAACCGAAAAGCAAGAGGCCCAGGCCTGTGATCCTGTGAAGCAGATACAGATAACGTTCCAGCTTGTAGTTTCCGCCCCAGACCCACCCCCACATTCCTAAATAATTTTGATGAGGCCCTTTATCTGCCATATATGACCTCCTAATATTTCCTTTCCACCGGGTTCCAAAGACTTATGGTGACCGGTATATATTCAAGGCGCGGCCCGTTGGCGGTGCGATATGCCAGAGTATGTTTCAGCCAGTTCGTATCGTCTCGGGTCTTATAATCACGCCGCGCGTGCGCGCCGCGCGACTCCTGGCGGGCCAGAGCACCGGATACAACTACTTCGGATAGTTCGATGAGATTGTCCGTCTCAAGTGCGTTTAGCAGGTCGGTATTATATATGCGGCCGGGGTCCATTACCTTAACCAGCGGCAGCCTCTGTTTAATATCCCTTATTACTTTCAAAGCGGCTTCGAGCTCGGAAGCAGTCCTGAAAACTCCAGCCTTGGTGTCCATGCTTTTGAGGAGCTCGTTCTTCAGGGCGTAGGAGTTTTCGGCTCCGGAATTGCTGAAACGTTTGAATATGCTGGATTCCGCATCTTTTATCACGGAATCTTCTGGCAAATCAGCATATGCTTTCATTGTTTTAACATATTGGGCCGCCTTTTCACCGGTGATCTTACCCCAGACCAGGCATTCGGCAGTGGAGTTGGAGCCGAGGCGGTTGGCGCCATGCAGCGATACGCAGGCGGCCTCTCCCGCCGCCCAGATGCCCGTCACCGGCGTGGCGCCATCTATATTTGTGTGGATGCCGCCCATGGTATAGTGCGCGGCCGGACGTACCGGAATGGGCGTAAATATGGGATCGATGAAATCGAACCTCATGGCAACCTCACGGATCAAGGGCAGACGTTCGTTGATCTTATCGGCCCCGAGATGGCGTAGATCGAGATGCACATAGTCCAGCCCGCTTTCTTCAATATATCCGCGGCCGGCTTCGATTTCGGTCATCTCAGCCCTGGAGATAATATCGCGTGGAGCCAACTCCATTTTGGATGCGGCATATTTCTCCATGAACCGCTCACCCTGGCTGTTAAACAGGTAACCACCTTCGCCGCGAGCGGCCTCAGTAATCAGTATCCCCGAAGGCACGAGCCCGGTGGGGTGGAACTGGATAAACTCGAGGTCTTTGAGAGGCAGCCCCGCCCTGTAGGCCATGGCCATACCATCACCGGTGGCGGTGAGGGAGTAAGTAGTGAACCCGTACATGCGGCAGGCGCCCCCCGTGGCAATAATCAGAGCCTTACCCCTCAGAACGAAGCACTCGCCGCTGGTCAGGTTCCAGACGATAACTCCGCGGAAAATATTATCCTTTACCAGGATGGAATGTACATAGCATTCATCATATCTGACGATGTTGGCATGCCTTTGCAACGTATCGTAAAGGGTCTGCATTTCGAAGAAGCCGGTCTTGTCGGCTGCAAAGGTGGCGCGATCGAAGCTATGACCGCCGAAGGCACGCTGATTGATGCGGCCGTCGGGCCGTCGCGACCAGGGGATGCCCCAGTGTTCCAGCAGGTTTATCTCTCCGGGTATCTCCGTAACGAAACGCAATGCTACATCCTGGTCGCAAAGAAAATCGGCGCCTCGAACGGTATCCCAGGCATGCAGCTCAATGCTGTCGCCATTTTCCGGCTGCATTACCGCCGCAGTTCCTCCCTCGGCGCACACCGAGTGTGCACGCATGAGTTGGACCTTGGACACAACGGCGATATCAGCCTCGGAGTTCTTGCGTGCGATCTCTACGGCTGCACGCAAGCCAGCAAGGCCGGCGCCCAGGACTATTACATCATGCTGCTGCGTTATCACAGCACCGCCTCTTTATGGCGTGCTGCATGGCATTGCAAATTCACAGCCAGCGGCATGCTGGCGATATGAGCGGGAAATGTATCAATATTTACACCCAGCGCCGTTACTGTGCCGCCATATCCCTGGGGCCCTATTCCCAGTGCATTAATGCGTATGAACAGCTCCTTTTCCAAATCGGCTACCTCAGGGTCGGAATTATGGTCTCCCACTTTGCGCAGAAGGGACTTCTTGGCCAGCTCCATAGCTTTCTCGGCTGTCCCTCCAATACCCACACCCACAATAATGGGCGGGCAGGGATTGCTGCCTGCTTCTTCAACCGCCTTAATTACAGAATCAATGATGCCCTGGCGGCCTTTGGATGGGGTCAACATGAAAAGGCGGCTCATATTTTCGCTGCCTCCGCCTTTGGGCACTATAGTAATTTTCACTTTATCTCCCGGTACTATATCCGTATGGATGATAGCCGGTGTGTTATCTTTAGTATTGACGCGTGAGGAGAAGGGCTGCTTTACCATTGACTTTCTCAGATAACCGGCTTCATAGCCCAGCCGCACACCTTCATTTACCGCATCATAAAGGCCGCCGCCCGCGATATGGACGTCCTGTCCCACCTCAAGGTAGACTACTGTAGCGCCGCAGTCCTGGCATATGGCAAGCTGTTCCGCTTTAGCCATGCGTGCATTTTCAATAAGTTGTTCGAGGGTCTGCTTGCCGATAGGGGACTGTTCGCTTGCCAAAGCCTGCTGAAGGGCAGCCATGACATCTTCAGGAAGAGAATAATTGGCTTCCTGGCATAGCCGTGCCACTGCTTCCGTAATTTCCTTAACGTTGAGTTCTCTCAATTTAATTATCCTTTTCCTGGACGATTCCGGGATGCTTCAGTCTTTGGGCGCCGGTGGAATAAGGCCCTCTTTCATCAGCAGGGCAGCCGACTCCCTGGCATTCTTAATCATGGCCTCGGCCTGTTTGGTCAATTCTTCCCTGGTCGCCTTAATCCGGGCGACGCCCTGTTCCTGTGCCTTCATGCCTACGGCCACGGCTTCCCGGATGAATACTTCCCATTCACCCATAGTCGGTGCGATATTATCTTCATTGATGCCCCTGTCCTCGGCACATTGGGCCAATTCATGGGCTGCAGCCAGGCACATCTCATCTGTGATGGTCTTGGCCCTGACATCCAGCGTTCCGCGGAAGATAGCAGGGAAGCCGATGGAGTTGTTAACCTGGTTGGGGAAATCGGATCTGCCCGTGGCAACGATCCTGGCCCCAGCTTCCTTGGCCTCCCAGGGCCAGATTTCGGGGATGGGGTTGGCGCAAGCAAAAACTATAGAGTTTTTAGCCATACCTTTGATCCACTCAGGCAGAATTACGCCGGGGCCGGATTTGGCCAGTGAAATGCAAACATCGACACCTTTTAATGCCTCCGGGATGCCCCCGGTCCTGTGCTCAGGATTGGTGGTCTGGCAGAGCGCCCATTTATAAGGATTGTCCTTCTGCTGTTGCTCGAGGTCTTTCCTGCCTGTATGAAGGATGGACTTACTATCCACCACAATAGTGTTGGCCGGCTTCAAGCCGTCGGAGAATAACAGCCGCAGGATGGCAACATTGGCGGCGCCGCTGCCTATAACCGCCATGGTAACATTCTCTTTTTTCTTGCCAACGATTTTCAGGGCGTTGATGAGCCCTGCAAGGGTGACGGCTGCAGTTCCCTGCTGGTCGTCATGCCATACCGGGATACGCGCTTCGGCACGCAGTTTATCCAGTATGTAGAAACATTTGGGATTGGAGATATCTTCGAGATTAATTCCGCCGAATGATGGTTGAAGCAGCTTAACGGTCTGAATGATCTCATCAGGATCCTTGGTATCCAGGCAGATCGGCACGGCATCTACGCCGCCCAGATATTTAAATAAAAGTGCCTTGCCTTCCATGACCGGCATTCCGGCTTCGGGGCCTATATCACCCAGGCCCAACACCCGGGTGCCGTCGCTGACAACGGCAATGGTGTTCCATTTATTGGTATAGTCATAGGCTTTATCACGGTCCGCCTGTATAGCCCTGCAGGGTTCCGCCACGCCGGGCGTATACCAGATGGCGAAGTCATTGAAGTCTCGAACTATGCATCTGGGCATGGTCTGCATTTTCCCTCTGTAGTACTTATGCAGCTTGTTGGCGACCTCGGCCGGTTTACGGGCCTTGGCCAGCAGCTCTTCTACGGTAGGTTTTTCTGACATGAGTTACCCTCCATTCGCGGTTATACGGGGGAAAATGCGGAAAATATTATGCTCCCGTAATCCTTGTAAATCAATAGCTCGTATTTACTCCACAGTCGGTAATAGAAGCGACGTCCTGCGAGGAATATTGCAATGGTAATATTTCGGTCGATTGACCTAAAACAGGACAAAATCTACCACCGTTTACTAATGCTTGTCAATATTTTTGCGTTTTGTTTTAGTCGGCAAACTCCTTTTCTGCAAAATCACAGGGTCGATGGAATGAACGATGCCCAAAGCGGCATCCTGGCATCTCCGGATATAATCTTCAAGGGTGTAGTGTTTTCTCAGGTGCCAGCGCTTTAAGGACCACATGTGTTCCAGCATGACTATGTAGTAGGCTGCCAGCTCGGAGTCCTTGATTTTAAATTCCCCCTTTTTACGCCCGGCCTCGATAATATTCCTCAACAGGTCATTGGCTTCATATTCCAGCTTTATTAACTGTTTGAGGTGACGCTGGCTCATATTCCTGGATTCGCGGTACCAAAACAATATGGTGTCCTGGATGGTATCCTGCAGGATGAGCGCTTCCTTGATCTTCATGGTCAACGCCTCACTGTAGGAAATGAAGGGCATCTGGTCGCGTATTTCCTGGTCGTACTCTTTCATCTGGTCCGTTGTCATCTGCACGAACAGGTCAAAAAAATCATCCTTCGATTTTATATAGTAATAGAGATTGCCCTGGCTTATGCCGCAGACCTCAGCTATCTGACGTGTTGTTGTTTGACGGTAACCGTTTTTAAAAAAAAGCTCAGCAGCCGTTTTAACGATCTGCTTCAAACGGGCATCTTTGCGTTTTAGTATATTGACCTGTCCGCGTTTTGTTTTGGCTTTCAATTCTGAACCCTGAGCTTACTATCCCACAAATTTTCTATCCGGTTGTTTTAAAAACGGTGTGCCGTTCCCATTGGGGCGACGGTTGCGGAAAATCGGTGCGAAAGTGTGCGCCGCGGCTTTCTTCCCGCATTAAGGCGGCTTCCGTCACCAGCCTGGCATTCAAAATCATTGCGTTCAATTCATAGGAGGCGCGGTCCGTTGGCTGTGGCATCACCTTTTGCCAGGCGGCCAGAATGCCGGCTGCACGATTGAGTCCTTCCCCTGATCGCACTATACCAACCTCATCCCATAAAAGGGATTGCAGGTTGGCTAGGTTCAACAATGGGATATCACCTTGATCCGACTGCGGGCTCAGGTGGTGCCAGTCGGTTTTAGACGTAATTGTAGCAGTGCTATTAGACTGCATCTGAGATTTTTCGATGATTCTTTTGCTGAATACGACCACTTCCAGAAGGGAATTCGATGCCAGCCGGTTAGCTCCGTGAACCCCGGTGCAGGCTGTCTCGCCTGCGGCAAAAAGGCCGCCTATATTGGTCTCTCCCCAGGTATTAACCTTAACCCCTCCCATAAGATAATGAGCGGCGGGCGCCACCGGAATCAGGCCTTTGGTGATATCCAGACCGTGGTCCAGGCAGTAGCGGTAAATATGGGGGAACCTTGTGGTAACTTTGACTGCGGGGATATGTGTTACATCCAGGAAGACCCTGTCACTGCCAGTTTTTCTCATTTCAGAAACAATGCTCCGGGCCACAATATCCCTGGGGGCAAGCTCGCCTTCTGCGACATAGTCGGGCATAAAACGGTAGCCGTCCACGTTCCTGAGTATGCCGCCCTCACCTCTGACTGCCTCGGTTATAAGGAAGGGCCAGACACCGGGGAGACGCAGGGCTGTGGGATGGAATTGATAGAATTCCATATCCGTGATTTCGGCGCCGGCTTGATAAGCCAATGCTATGCCATCGCCGGTGGCGGTATCGGAATTGGTGGTGTATTTATACAGTCTGCCTGCACCGCCGGTAGCGAGGATGATGAAACGGCACCTGTATTCTTCGCTCAATCCGCTACGGAAATCGGTGGCCTTTATACCCACAACACAGCCTTTTTCAACCACTATCTCGGTCGCCAGGCAGTACTCAAGCACAGTAATGCCTGAGATTAATACCTGTTCGCTTAAGGTTGACTCGATGTACTCGCCGGTAGCATCGCCTCCCGCATGTATTATTCGTGGTACGCAGTGGGCAGCCTCCCTTGTCAAAGCAATCTCGCCATCCAATGTATCGAACGGGACTCCATACCTGATCAAGTCTGATATGCGGTCCGGGGCCTCGTTGACCAGGATTTTCACCGCTTCCGGATTGCACAGTCCGGCCCCGGCTTTAATAGTATCGTTATAGTGCAGGTCCGGGGAATCATTTTTCCCAATGGCAGCAGCGATCCCGCCCTGCGCATACCTGGTATTACACTCTTCAATTCCGCCTTTGGTGATAATAAGCACATTGCCATAGTCTTTAGCCAGCAGGGCGCTGTAAAGCCCGGCAATTCCGCTGCCAACTATAATGTAGTCATAATGTTTCATTCTCATATCTGTTTACGATGTAAGATGATTAAGTATGACGGCCTGTCGGACTGGATAAAAAAATGACCTATTGAAGCCATTTTAACACGGGAATCAGCATACTGACCAATTTGATTGGTAATTTGGTGCACCTGCATCACATAAGAAAGTCCCGCTGTACTTTAAGTACCCGGGACTTTAAATTATTCGGGCTATGGAATGTTAGTTATGCTTTCTCTACGATTGCGCAGACACCCATACCACCTCCGCCGCAGATGGCGATCAAGCCTGTTTTAGCGTCCCGCCTTTTCATTTCATGGGTCAAAGTGGTCATAATGCGTGCGCCGGTTGCGCCGAGCGGATGACCCAACGAAACACACGAGCCGTTGACATTGATTCTGTCGTAGTCTTTCTCTGTTAGACCGAGTTCCTTCATGTTGGCAAGTATCTGAGCGCTGAATGCCTCGTGTATCTCGATGAGGTCTATCTGGCTGATTGTCAGTCCGGCCTTTTTCAAGGCCATTTCTACGGCCAGGCTGGCGGATTTATAGGCTTTGCGGGGATCGGCGCCACTATAGGCGAAGGCTTTAACGGCGGCTAACGGCTTTAACTTCAGGCTCTTAGCTTTCTCCTCAGTCATCAGGACACAGGCTGCAGAGCCGTCATTTTCTCCCGAGGAGTTGGCGGCGGTGCATACACCACCTTGCACAGGCCTGAGTTTGGCCAGCGTTTCCAGACTGGTATCTTTGCGCGGGCGCTCGTCAACGCTAAATAATACGGGCTCTCCTTTGCCCTGCGGGATGGAGATGGGGACGATTTCCTCCTTGAATTTTCCGTTTTCCTGGGCGCTGCAGGCGCGCTGGTTGCTGATGAGTGCCCATTTGTCGACTTCTTCCCTGGTGATGCCGTGTTCCTTGGCAGCGGTTTCTGCCCAGGTCATCATTGACTGCAAGATGCCGAATCTCTCTTCCGGCTGGGACATCACCCTGCCCTTTTGCACCCTGTCATACATTGGGATTGACCAAGTGGACATGCTGCCATGCCCTTTGGGCATGTCGCCGGTGCCGCCCAGCGACCACCTGATATCGCCCTTCAAATAGAACTCCGCCGTACTCATGCTCTCAACTCCGCCTGCTACCATGATGTCCATATTGCCTGTCTGAATCATCATAGTGGCTATGGTGATGGCATCCAGCCCTCCCGGGCAACGCCGGTCATGCGTGAATCCCACTACCTCAACCGGCCACCCCGCCTTGAGCAAGGACATACGGGCGATATTAACATATTCTCCGCTCTGGTAATTCTGTGCCAGTATAACCGCATCGACCGATTTCGGTTCGAGGTTGGACCTTTTTACCACTTCATTAAGTATGGGCGCGGCTAAATCGTAGGCAGGCACGGTACGTAAAGCGCCTCCGAAATTTCCGATCGCTGACCGTGCGGCGCTGGTTATCACTACTTTACTCATTGTTGCCCTCCCATTTTCAAAATTTCTATCTTAAAAAGCTTACTACCCACAGGATTATAACATGACGGTAAATCCACAAAGTTTGTCCATAAGTAGATAAGATGCAGCTATTTTACGCCGATCTCACGTGCTATCACACGTAGCTGTATCTCGGAAGTGCCTTCGGTGACCGTTCCCAGCCGGGCATCACGGAAATAACGCTGGGCGATCGAGTCCTCCATCAGGCCGTAGCCTCCGCATATCTGCAATGCTTCCATGGTCGTGCGTGCGGCTGCCTCACTAGCATGAAGTTTAGCCATGGCGGCTTCTTTGATATGCGGCCTACCCTGGTCGTACACCCATGCTGCCCTGTATATCATCCACATGGCAGTCTCAATGTCCATAGCCATGCGCGCCAACTTGAAAGCATTAGCCTGGAAGCTGCCGATAGTCTGGCCGAACTGCATCCGGTCATTCCCGTATGCCAGCGCATTATCATAGGCAGCCCGGGCCAGTCCCAGGCTCCGGGAGGCATGGGAAATCCTTCCGCCCATTAGGGACTCTATCACGTAAGGAAATCCTTTGCCTTCATCCCCAATAAGGTTTTCCGCCGGCACTTCACAGTCTTCGTAACTAAGCTCAGCGATCTCACTCGATTTGGCACAAAACTTATGAAGCTTGGAGCGGGTGAATCCGGGCATGCCTTTTTCGACAATGAACAGGCTCATGCCGCCCCGTGCCCCTTTGCTTTTATCGGTATAGGCGGCTGTAACTACGAAATCGCTGATATTTCCATTGGTAATGAAGATCTTGGTCCCGTTCAAATAATATTTGCCGCCTTTTTTGACGGCAGTGGTTTGCAATGATGCGGCGTCCGAGCCGGCATTAGGTTCCGTAAGCCCAAAGGATGCAATCTTGCGGCCTTTAATAGCGGGAACCAGGAATTTCTGTTTCTGTTCTTCCGTGCCGTGCTTATATATGGCCGCCGTTCCGATTCCGCCCTGAACCATGGTTGCGGCGGCGAATCCCACCGAATAATATGCCACCTCTTCAACTGCGATGCACTCACCCAGCTTGCCCATCCCGGCGGCCCCATACTCCGGAGAGTAGCTCAGGCATAAATAGCCCAGGTCGCCCATCATAGGGAATAATTTAACAGGAAAGGTGGAGGTTTTTTCGGCTTCGTCGACCAGAGGGGCCACCTCTTTGGTGGCAAAGTTGCGGATGGCATCCTGCAGCATTTTTTGTTCTTCAGAAAGTTCAAAATCCATTTTTTATCTCCTGTTATTAAAGTCCTGAACCAAGTTTAGGATTATAGTACAAACGAACAATTTTGAACAAGTGACCTATTTTCGGCCTTGGCGGGCTAATGGTATAATCGCGCTGAATAATTGGCAGGAGGACTACATTGAACACTGAAGAGACCTTAAACAAAATAAAAGTGGTAGGTGTTATAGGGGCAGGTGGGATGGGTAACCAGATTGCAGAGCTGATGGCCCGCATAGGCGGCTACAAGGTAAATATCGTCGATATAAATATTGAATTCGTTAATAAAGGCCTTGCGTCTATCGATAACCGGTTAGAGAAATTCTTCGTGGCCAAAGGCAAGATGTCTGCCGAGGAAAAGAAAAACTTGACTAGTCGAATCAAGGGTACGGCCAAGATAGAAGAGGCTGTCAAGGATGCCGACTTCGTCATAGAAGCGGTGATCGAGAATATGGCCCTGAAGAAAGATATCTTTAAAAAACTGGATGAATTCTCCATGCCCCATACTATATTGGCGTCCAACACTTCTTATTTGAACATCACCGAGATGGCGTCGGCCACCAAGAAGCCTGATAAGGTGGCCGGCATGCACTTTTTTAACCCGGTGGCTATGATGAAGTTGGTGGAGGTCGTAACAGGATCTAACACTTCGCAGGAGACGGCGGAAGTGGTCCGCGCTCTTTCGATTAAATTGGGCAAAGAGCCTGTGATGTGCCATGATTTCAGCTATGGGTTCCTGGCTAATCGGGCCTACCGGGGTCTGTCTACAGAAGCAGTGCAAATGGTGTGGGAGCGGGTTGCTTCACCGGAAGATATAGATAAAGCCCTTAAGCTCGGATACAATTTGCCCATGGGTCCGCTGGAATTATCTGATATGACCGGAGGCTGGGCATTGAGGGCGTCATCAGAGGAGGATGCAGTGAGGGAGCTGGGCTCGGAGAAAGGCCGTCTACACTCTTTGATCAAGATGATGGTCAGGGCGGGCTATACGGGCGGACCCGGCAAGAAGGGTATCTACGATTTCTACCGCGACGTGCTTTCCAAATAGCATTGCATCGCACACGGCAAATGCGATCATTACATAATTTGTCATTAGGAGAAAATCATGAGCAGTGATTTTAAGACTATACTTTACGAGAAGAAAGGCAGTGTCGCCTGGATTACGCTTAACAGGCCAGAGGTACTGAACGCGCAGAACGACCTTTTGCGTGCGGAAGTTGTGTCAGCCCTGGAGCTGGCCAGGGATGACGATACAGTCCATGCAATCGCCATCACGGGGTCCGGAGACAGGGCTTTCAGCGCCGGCGCAGATATAAGTGAGTTTCCCAAGAGATATCCCTCCGATGTCATCAAATGGAAGGGCAGAAAAGGCCCGTATATGGTAATCAGGGAATTGCCTAAACCTGTGATAGCCGCTGTCAACGGTATGGCATTCGGCGGCGGATGCGAGATTGTGCTGGCATGCGACTGTGTGATCGCTGTTGAGGACGCTCAATTTGGGCAGCCGGAGGTGCGCATCGGTGTTATCCCGGGAGGTGGCGGCACACAGATTTTGCCTCGTCTGATTGGCGAGAAAAAGGCCAAGGAGTTAATTTTCAGTGGCCGCCCGATCACGGCCTCTGAAGCACTGCAGATGGGCATGATTAACCAGATCGTGCCTCGCGACAAGCTAATCGAGGCCACCGAGAAGATGATTGAGGGCTTTTTAAAAAATAGCCCCGTAATAATGAAGCTGGCTAAATTGTCGGTCAATAAATCGCTCGAGACTACATTGTCGGTGGGTATGGACTGTGAGCGTGACCTTTTCGCACTTTGCTTCGGTACAGAGGACCAGAAAGAAGGTGCCAGGGCATTTTTAGAGAAAAGGAAGCCGAATTATACGGGTAAATAGGTGTACCAAGTATTGATCAATAGGCTATTGACCGGTTGTGAAAAATAGCTATCGAAGCTTCAGGCCTTGCGCAAGGATGTCGCAGAGGTAATCGTCATGTCTCATATAATGGTGTACGGTTTCCTTGTAGTCCTGCGCTTCCTTTAATAGTAAATCCAGCATGGCGTTTGCGCCTGCCTCGAAGATTATCTTTGCCATATCACCATAAGAATCGTCGCCGTAGGGATTGGTCCATCCCTCCGGACGGTAATTGATCTTTAGCCTCTCAGACTGTGTTTCAGCCATGCTTTGCCCCAACCTTGCTGGTGGACTTCTCGAATTTATCCCGGCCCTGGTTTTTAGTATTTACTTTGGTAATGATTTGCAACAGGCAGTTGGTGCAAATAATAGAATCGCAATCTATTTTGGCCGCGCATTCGGCACATTCACACGGCATTTTAGTCACCTCTTTGGGTTACGCTACGGGTAACCCTCTTAATGGTCACAGTATTACATAATTATACGTATCATTGAATGCCCATTAGGATCAAAAGAGTGACCAAGATGGATATTATTCGATTTTGTCCACGATCAAGGGTTTACATAATGCATACATGACTAATGTCCTAGTAAAATGAGTACTCTTGGGTGATTCCCTGGGGACAAAACAGGGTATAAGATAGGTACATAACTTAATCATTCTTTACTCTTTATTAAAACATCGGCGGTGCCGTCGCTCCAGCGGCGGCATTTTTCATTCCTAAACACTAAGCTTGTAACCAGTACCGTGCAACAAAAGTACTAGTTAAAAAAGTACCAATAGGGGATAGCTATGCCGGGAGAGCTGTCTTATTCTATGTACGTATGAATATTGTCCTATAAAGATTTTTAAGCCACCTTTGTAAAGGGTGGTTGAAATAACGGAGGAGAGAACCATGAGCACACAATTTAAGACGGAGAACCGCCGCGCACAGGGACTGACAGCACTTCGGCGTTACATTTCCGAATACGAGGAAATGGAAATCGTACGTAAGCAGCAGGAAGAAAAGTTTCCATTGAGCAAGGCTAAGCTTCATGCAGTTGCTAAACAACGCAAAGACGCTATCTACATAAGTACACGCGACGGCAAGTTCGTAAATGTCAATCAACCGATGTTAGAGCTTCTGGGCTATGACATGGATGAAATGATGAGTATGGATATCAGGAATATCTGCGTGAATCCGGTTGATCTTGACAGGCTGCAAAAAGAGATAGACCAGAAGGGATATGTCATCAGCAACAGTATGAAACTCTATAAGAAGGATGGCACTGAAGTATCATGCCTTGTCACGTCCACTATCAGATGGTACAACGAGGATAACATCCCGGGCAACCAGCCGATGTTCAAGTCGTGGGTGAGGTGTGTTAACTAAGGATGAGAAAATGTATGAAATACTTTGCAATTATAAAAACAAGTTAACAGCCCTGATAAGGCATAAAAACAGGCTAAACGGACAGAGCGCTGCATTATTATTAGCCGTCCTTGTCCTTTACAGCGGCTTCTCGATTGCGTGGACACCTTACAACAACCAGAATCGTACTGTGTCCAATCCATACTCACAGAACTCGACGGCAGCTATGGAGCCGGACGTTGTGGTTAACGCCATTACCCCCGAGAATGTTACTTACGGCCAGATATTTAATCTGGCAGTTACGGTAAAAAACAGCGGAAATGTCGCTGCCAACGATGTCCATCTGCTTTATAAAGCTAGTCCCCCAGGCTTTTTTATAGTCCAAAATGTGGACCAGCCCGCCTGCGCTTTGGGGCAGGACAGTGAAGATGTTAGCCTCGGTACTTTGAATTCAAACGATTTAAAGGAAATAAATTTCATGCTTCAGGTACCCACCAAGGAGCAGGTGGCCAATGTGTGGAGTAAGAATTTCAGGTTCGATTTCACGATTTCTTATGATAAAAGCGTTCGCTCGTACGCAGGTTGCGTCGAACTGTTGATCAGGCACGGCAAGCTGCTTCTGTCGAAAAAGGGGTTTTCCGGTAGTGATTAACGAGATTGCCTAAATGGCAATCTCTGTAGAACCTCCTGCCTTTTCGATTTTACCGTGAGGCAGGAGGAGCAGTGACGGTATTACTCCCAGCAATACCACTATAGCGCCGATAACAAAATTCATGTCATAAGCAGTCACACTGGCCCGTAAATTCACATATTGATAGAGCGCGATAACGGCTTCATTGTACGAGGCTTGCGCATTGAACCCGCTTTGCATCAGAATAGCCTGTATCCTGGATAAAAACCCCAGAGCCATTAAGGAATTGGGCGTCAGCGATTGGATAATATTCTCGAGATTGACCTTTTGAAATGTATCGAGTAGGGTGGCGAATGCCGCTATTCCCAGCGATCCGAAAATAGTCCTTGCTACGTTCAGCATCGACGACGCCTGGGCAGTCAACTTATTAGGTACGGAGGAAAGTGCGTACGTCATTATAGGCATCATGGAAAGCCCCATGCCCACTCCCCGGAAAAATAATATAGTCCTTAGGATATTGTCCGGTGTTGTAACATCGAGTATTTGCATATATAGCGACATCATCCCCAGAAGTAAAAGGCCGAACACCGCCGGTATGCGCGGTCCTGTTCTATCGTAAAGTTGTCCGGCAATCGGCAGCGCAATCATGGCGCCAATGACCTGAGGCAGTATCATCAATCCACTGTCGAAAGCCGAAAACCCTCGAAGCGTTTGCAGGAATAGCGGCAAAAGGAAGACCAGGGCATATAGTCCTATAGTGGTGATGAAAGTAAGGCCGATGCCGATTGCATAGCCTCTGTGTTTAAACATATGGAGATCCAATAGGGGCTTCTTTTCGTTAAGCTCGATGATTATCCACATCATGATGCAGATTGCGCCCACTGTCAGCAGCGTGACGATCCGCCAGTCTGTCCAATGCCAGGTTGGAGCATAAGAGAGGGCATATAAAACCGAGCTGAAACCGACAGCCGCAAATACAAACCCCTTATAGTCAAATGTTGAGCTGATGAGGGGCGTATCCTCGATCCAGGCCAATCCCATGGTAATAGCTGTTAATACAATGGGCACATTTATATAAAAAACCAGGCGCCAGTCCCAATATGTTACCAGGTAGCCGCCAAGAGTAGGGCCAATTGCCGGTGCCAGCATCATGGGTATGCCCAGCATGGCCATGGCAGTGCCTCGCTTCTCAGGTGGCACATTCATGTAGATAAAGGTCATGGAAAGCGGGTTGAGCAGACCGCCTGAAAGGCCTTGCAATATCCTGAACCCGATCAAAGATTCTGTGTCCCAGGATAGGCCGCATAGTACGGAACCGAGCAGGAATCCAATTTGGCTAGCCAGATATACTTTCTTTATGCCGAAGCGGTCGCTGAGAAATGCGGCTGCAGGCGTGGAAAAGGCGCTGGCCATCAAGTAGGCGGAGACAATCAGTTGCGCCTTGTCTGCTGTGGCGCTGAAGACGGCCATTATATGCGGCAACGCCACATTCATGACGGTCTGATCGAGGATCTCCATGAAGGTGCCAAATATGGCGACCGCCAGTATCTTAGATTCGCTTACCTTGGGCATCTATATTTCCTGAACATTTGCAAACTGAATAGCTGGTATCTCTTCTATATCAATGTGAGTTGCATATTTTTGCATAGTTGTTGAGATATCAAGCGCAAAAAGGGGCTGTCTAATTAGCCATATATTATAGGACATCCGTCAGGATACTACACGGCCCTAAAATTAGCTGATAGCGTGCGAGGATTAAATTATAAATCGGCAATATTTCTATGGATCTCAATTCCCCAAAATAAATATTAGGTCTAGAGAGCAAGTATAAATAGCTGAACAGTCACCTCAACAAGTCCGCAGATGTATAATGAATTAATGGTCTTGGGAGAACCGGGAAAAAGGCTCAGATATGAAAAAAATATTGTTGATTATTCCGTTTATTATATCGATGGGTTTAATGGTCTCAACATCGTGCAATAGGCCCGCTGCCGATGTAGAACTAAAATATGATAATAACTCCCTGAAAGAATATTTGCCGGTCAGTGCACCGAGTTTTACGGGCTACCTGGTGTCATTTATCGCCCCTTCCAACAAATTTACGATCAAGAAAATACGAATCAACGGCATGGTGGCGGCGTGGGGAGAATACCACGATAAGTCGATTGAATTGCAGATTTGGGATAAAGACAAGCAAGTCCTATATCAGGACAACTATCCCGATACCCAATTGCCCGTTAACCCGTACGACAGTAAAACGGCATTCCGGCCGGAGACTGCCTGGACAGATGTTAGCGTGCCTGATGTCGTTGTGACAGGCCAGTTCTATGTACAGATCTATTCTGACGATGGCCGATGGGGAGAATTCCGTATGGGTGCGGATGATTCCGCTGTAAACAGCCATTCCGAGTTGACTGTCAGGGTCGGCAGTACCGATATAATCCTTAACGGCTGGCCTTACTGGAAAAAAGACTCGGCGGGCAATGATCTATGGTACGGCGATAAGTCAAAGGTGAACTGGATGATACGTGTGGTAGGTGAGAATTCGAATTAAGGACGAGTACGTATAGTGGAAAACCGGCATCTTGCGTAATATGCCGGCATAATGGGGGTGACTAAGAATTATGAAAAAGTGGCACAGTATTCTGGCGATTTTGACAGCTTCATCTATTGCAATGGGCATTATTGCGGCAGGCTGTGAAGCAAAGAACCAAACATCACTGCCCGCAACCCCAATTATTATTAAGGTAGGATTGCCCACACCCCTGAATGATCCGGACGACCCCTGGGGTAAGGCTAACATGGATCCATATCTAAGCTGGATTGACCTGTTTAACAGGGAAGGCTTCCAGGTGAATAATAAAACATATAACTTCCAATTGATCGCAGCTGACGATCGTGACTCTCCCGAAGGCGGCACGGCGGCAGCAAAACAGCTTATATATAGTGATGGCTGCAAATTCCTTGCCGGCCATTGGAGCTGGAGCTACTCTGCAATATCCGCCGTTACCAACCCTGCCGGGGTCATCTTTGTGACCAGAAATGGAGGGGGCATTGAATATAACTCAGCAACTCAGCTGTACAATGTTTTCGGCACCCCAGCCAGGGAAGAATGGGTGGCCGACGTGCTGGCAGCGCATTCAAAGTTCCCTGATAGCAAGATTGGTTTCCTTGAGCCCGACACAGGGCTTACTCAATCTGAGATAGAACAGACGAGCAGGCAATTCTTTGATCCGGCCGGAATAGTCTACCACTGGGAAATCTATCCGGCGGGGACGACCGACTTTGGCACGAATATCCATGGGTTTGCTCAAGCAGGTTGCAGTCTGATCTATACGGACGCAGGGTTCGATACCGCCGCACTGTTTTTAAAACAGCGCTGGGATGCGGGTTACAAGTGGCCGGTTGCCCAGGCGGGAGGATTGGCCGACCTTAGCACATATACAGCCGTCTGTGGCTCTGAAGCAGTTCAGGGCCTGATAGGCGGCTATTTCGGCATCTGGGATTTCAAGGAGACGAAGGTCGATCCCAAATATGTTGACATGTGCCAGGAAGTGATGAGAGAGCTATCGCAGAAGCAGGGTAACACATACGCATATAACGATTGGATAGGTTGGCTGCCATCGCACGTACTAATCCTTGCCCAGGCCATGCAAAAAGCGGGCAGTGTCGATGATCCCGACGCCATAATGCAGGCCATCCGGGGAGGAACTTTCGACACGACGGCGGGCACATTTACCATGTCGGGCGAGAAAACCTACGGCTCCCCCGTTGTTTTTGGATGCCCATGCGCCATCTGCATTGTCCAGGGTAACGGAGCCGTATACCTTTCCGAGCACCCCGTCAATTCCATACCCTGATGTTTTTTAAAGAAGCCGGCGATTGAGCCGTTCAGTAAGAAGTGTTAAATGAAAGCGGGACTAAGCGCAGCATACAGCATATTCATATTAGCTCTGACCACCGTGATTGTGGTCTTCCTGCTCTATTTCATTGTCAATTCTGTGTCTTCGCCCACGGTACTTGAGTGGCTGGCCGTGATCTGCGTCACGATACTAATATACATAGTGGGTATCACCGTGAGTTTTGCCGGGCTTCGTGTAATAGATCAACTGTTCAAACGAAATAAGAAGAGGGCAAAGGCCCCTGTAGCCTAGATGGCGTCCCTGGGGGGATTCGAACCCACGACCCGCTGCTTAGAAGGCAATCACTTGACCTCAGCTTCGAGATGATGGCTTCGCAAAGCTGATCCACCACCTGTGGATTTGTCAAGGCAATTGCTCTTTTTTTCATGATTTCAACTCTTCATCTCCTTACTATTTAATGCGCCATAACGTCCTGCCACGATATGATATTTACTGTTGCTTCGATAATGCCTTTAATGAGCCGTTCATGTCAAGCATCTGCTGCAATTGGCCTATGATACATGAATCTCTTTATTGCGACAACAATGTAATCAACTTCTGGAGTACCTCCGAGATGGTCTCGGTCGGCAAGGTGCATAGCAATTCCGCATTTCTAGCACGCCAATCTAAACTCTTAACCTGGTCAGATAAGATTGCTCCAGCAACTGGCAACCCTGCAGGAAGAAGAACCTCGAATGGATAGCCCTTGATTTGGTTGGTAATTGGACATAGGATAGCCAGTCCTGTCTTGCTGTTATAATTCCGAGGTGAGAGCAGCACTGCAGGGCGTCGTCCTGCTTGTTCGTGTCCTGATTGCGGATTCAATGTAATCCACACCACATCCCCGCATTGGGGAACGTAAGCCTGGGAGCTTACCACGTTTCGTTCCCCATGGTGGGGCCGGTATCCATCTCGTGGTGCAAATTCTCCTTGGTGACTTTTGCCAGAAGTTGTTTTAGGGTCGGCTGCGGTTTAGCTACAGGCGTTATTACAAGTTTCCCGTCTGCCAGTGACACTTCAACGGAAGTCTCCCTCTGTAGCCCTACTTCAGTAGCGAAAGATTTGGGAATACGCAGGGCAAGGCTATTACCCCATTTCTGGATGCGAGATCTCATTTCAAAGTTCCTTATACGTATCCACATTGAGGATACTATATCAGCAGATATCTGTCAAATGAGCGAGGTTTGATAGAGCGAGAGGGATCGAGCTGGGCATAGCGACATGCGGGTCAGGATCAAGTCCAGGACGCTGAGGAAAAGGTTGGTGTGGACTAAGTACCCGCAGTGCATCAGGTCGCCGTTGGGTTCTCATAGCAGAAGTCGTATTTGAAAAAGATGACGGTCTTCCTTCCAGCGGTTTCCTTTCATCTTCTGCTTCCCCCCATTATTAACGATGGTGTGTCCATTTACCAAGCAGAGCAAAATGTGGGACCGTAGAATTGGACAAGGTGTGGCTCATCCTTCTTCATCAAAGCCGATTTGGAACGGATATAAACAAAGAAGAAGTTCTCCCGGCGCCCTGGGAGAGATTGTAACGACACCTCCGGCCGATCTTCTTACCGGATTCTCCTCGCATACCCACCTCCCGGCAAATTTGAGGATTAACAAAGCCAGACATTGCGCCGTCTTGCTGGTCATATTGCTGGTTCTTCCTCCGCTGCTTCTTCCAAGCAGAAGAACAACTGGCATAAATCGGAAGAAGTCCCCTCCCTCCGCACAGGGAGGATTAGGGAAAATCAGCCCTCACCCTATCACTCGGTCATCGGTGGCAGTGGCTTCATGGAAGTGATAGTCCACCGCTATGTCCTATGCTTCGAAGAGATCCGGCGGCGATTATTAAATGCCCCTTAAAGGACTGTAGAATGGGACAAGGTATGGCTGGGAAAATTTAGCCTGCCTTCCCACCTGGGAAATCTGTTTTACGTCACGTAGGAACTCGTATCTGTAAATGATTTAGCTCGGGCAAGATGACCACCTTAATAGGAGATGGCGGCTTCAATGCCTGCCTTCCCACCTGCTGGCGTGACCTTGTGTAAGAGCCAGATAGAAAACCCCTCGGTTTTCCAGCTGGAAGAATCTGTGGAATTCACGTAGGAGCTCCCGTTGGAAGCCAAGCGGGCATGGTGCATAGGTACGTTGTCTTACTCGGCTTTTTTGAACTGCATCCATCTTATAATGGCGACCCTCAGATACTTCTACTAAGAGTATCCCTTTGAAGTTGCGAGGGTACTTGACTGCATCTGATATACATGATATATTAGATATACTTTATTATCATAATTGAATGGATCGGTGAATAGTGACTGATAAA
>Ga0187861_10000148_pt1 | contig 91533 bp, 77 predicted proteins | sample June2016WEW_10_1_3_FD_132986 | JGI IMG/M metagenome (GOLD analysis project Ga0187861, IMG submission 132986) | Peatland microbial communities from SPRUCE experiment site at the Marcell Experimental Forest, Minnesota, USA - June2016WEW_10_100 | ecosystem: Environmental > Terrestrial > Soil >...
AAATACATTGCTGGAGGCTAAGAGTTGCCACTACCGTATTCCACGCCCGCCAGCCTGGTAGGAGGCGCACACTATGATGATATTGCGGCACGCCTCCCGACAACCATAATATGGCCACAAGTTGACTATTCTTTAGTACAAACGTTAGTGAAAAAGTTCTGTCTACCGTACACTTAGCTCTACCAAGTAAATATTCTTCAAGAAATAATCCAAGGAGTCACATCATGGCCAGAAAATGCACTGGACGCCGGGCCAGGTTTAACAAAGCACTAACCAGATGTTATATTCGATGATGTTAAACTCGGTTTCGTCAGAATTATCATCTTCATAACACTATCAGGTCATAGTATTGGTTAGACCGATTACTCAAACATTACTTTGGCATGCCCTCGAAAACCTAGAAACTCTACTATGTAATGGACTATAATTTGTAACGGGGTCAGCTTAAAATAAGCTCTATTATCCACGATTCGCATTTAGATAATCGCAAGATCAAAGGAGATATTGAATGAATACCAAGTTCTGTATAATCGTGGTTTCAATATCGGCAATGCTATTATTGGGTTTGACTGGCTGTTTAAATATAAATACGCAGCCATCGTCGACAGGTCAATCTGCTGCTACTGCGCCAACAATGCCGAATATCACCGTTCCTAATAGCAGCGTTCAGCCTGCACCAGCCACGCCGCAATACGTTTGTGATCTCGAAGATAGCAAAGCGTATGCTGTCGGTATAAAAGGGACCGACTTGGGCATCCCAGTGTTGCTACCGAGCCAGAAAAGCTGGTGGTTTTTGTTCGGTGATGTTAATGGCGAAAAAACAGCTGAAGGAGGGAGCGCTGTTTTACAGGCAGAAACGCCATTTGACTGTAGCAATACTTTCTGGAAGACAAATCCTAGCGGGAAATATTATCAGCCTCTTACATCGAAACGTCAGCCCGGCGACGAGTCCACTGTACCAGCCGGTGCTATAGAAGTTAACGGGACACTTTATATTTATGCGATGCGCGTGGACCATTGGGGAGGGCCAGATGCTACGGATGCACATGGGGTCCTTTTTAAAAATCTGAACGGTAAATTTATAGAGATTTTCTCTTGGCCAGTCAATGAAAAACATGTTAACACGTCACCGGTGTGGGGCGAATTGAATGGCCAGCAAGTCATCTTTATGGCGATCACAGGTAAATACCGCACGTCGCCGGTCTATTTAGCTTATGTGAGCCCTGGTGAGATAGAAAATCAAAATGCCTATCGTTACTTGGTAGGATTGGGCGCGAACGACACACCAATCTGGTCCGAAAATATAAATTATGCAAAACCCTTGTCTGGAATGGAGGATGTCCAAGCAGGAGAAATATCCTTGGTAAGAAACTATAAGCTCGGGAAATCCTATCTAATGTTCAAGAATTACCAAAATAACAACTCTTCATTCATGCTTTTTTCTGCGGACAATCCTTATGGACCTTATTCAGCACCAACACGATTCTACCCGTGCGATACTTCAGCCTCCTGGATGCAGCCAGGGTGGGGAACTTGTTATGGCGGCTATATCATGCCTGACAATTTCGGCAGCAACGGAAAAGAGATTTATTTTACGGTATCGCTATGGAAGCCTTATACGGTAGTTTTAATGAAGATGGAGCTTGAGTAGTATTGCACTGCACACACTATCACCGGATAGTGACAGCTCTCCAGATAATCATGGATTCAGGCTAGGTGCAGTCAGGCAAGTGGCACGATTGTATATGGTGCCAGTAGCCTTCCTCATACGGCGTGCGTTGCCTGCTTCCCGTCAATCGAGGACGCTATTTAGGGCGTTGGAAAGCCCCGGCACCGTCTTGTACTTTGACAGGTCCCCGGGTTTGATCCATTTGGACTCAGTATGCTCCCAGTCAGTTTTAATTTTATCGGGCTCGGTCACATGGAAAAGGAAGGGGTGGACGATCCATTTCCGGTTCAGTTTCTTATCTATAACCTCAAGCGGTTTGCCCTGCTTGATAAGCCGGATGGCGCTTTTAAAAAGCCCTGTTTCCTCCCTGATTTCGGTATAGGCCTGGTCCAGAGGATCGGTCTCGATATAGCCGCTCACGCCTGCCCATGATCTTTGATAGGTACCGACCCGGTGGCTGCGTCTCAATATTAAGATCATATTGCGGTGTTCCAAAAAACAGGTGACCACGTTCTTGACCTCATAGGGCACATCCATTACTTCGTCCAGCCGCTTCTGGAAATGCTCGTTGAGTATCTGAAGTGCGGCTGCGGCAGCTTTTTCTTTAATCTCCTCCCTCTTTCCGCTGAAGATAAACTTATGATGGATGGTTCCCCTGGATGTGGAAAGTCCCATGTAGAAAAGGCCGATAGGCTTGATGGGAGTAGCCCCATCAGGTCCGGCGATCCCCGTGGTGGATATGCAGACATCCACGTGCAGCAGCTTGCGTCCGCCTTCAGCCATTTCTTTGGAAGTTTCCAGGCTGACAGCCCCGTGCAGCTTCAAAGTGTCCTCTTTTACACCGGCCACCTGCATCTTAATATCATTGCTGTAGGTGACTATCGAACCTTTGAAGTAGTTGGAGCTGCCTGGTATATTGGTTATTTTATCCGCGATCCTTCCACCCGTGGCCGATTCTACGGTTCCCAACGTGAGCCAGGTGCCTGTCTTATCGTGATAGTCCGAAATCAGCCTGGCGTTAGCCATCTCCCATTTCTTCATACATCTTTACCTGTATAGAGAACTTCAAGAATTCTAGCAGAAAACGGAATTTTCAGTATAAATCAATCATGCTGATATAATTATTCCTGTGAATTTACTTAAGGATACCATCACCTTCCTGGGGACGGGTGGGGCCAGGTTCACGGTGGCTAAACAGCTCCTGGCTACGGGAGGTGTGTGGATGAACCTGGGAGATGTACAGTTACTGATGGACCCCGGCCCGGGCTCGCTGGTTTACGCTATCAAGCATAAGTGCGATCCGACAAAGTTGGATGGCATCATTTTATCTCATAAGCATCTCGACCATTCAGTAGACATAAATGTGATGATTGAAGCTATGACCGAGGGTGGTTGGAAGAAGAGGGGCAGCGTATTTGCCCCTGCTGATGCGTTTAACAATGGCGCAGTGATATTACCGTATCTGCAGAATTTTCCTGAGAGGATAGATTTTCTTGAAGAGAAAAAGAAATACGAGGTGGGCGACGTATCGTTCACCACTCCGGTCAAACATATCCACCAGGTGGATACTTACGGTTTCGTTTTTCAAACCCCGCGGCACAAATTTTCCTGGATCACCGACACTAAAATATTCGATTCCCTGGCCGGCCACTACCGGGCTGACCTGATCATTATAAATGTACTGAGCCTGGAAAGCCGCCTGCCGGTCGATCATCTGGGGCTGCCCGACGCTGAAAAGATTATCAAGGAGATAAAGCCCAGGATCGCCTTACTAACGCACTTCGGGCTAACCATGTGGAAGGTCAAACCCTGGGAAATAGAACAGAGAGTTAGCGATGATACAGGCGTAAGGGTAATAGCAGCGCGGGACGGCATGGTCTTCGACCTGGATGAAGTAGATCAAACGTAATATCTAGAGAAGTGATTCCAGGATAGTCCTGGCCAGCGCCTCGTTTATCCCGTTTACAGTGACCAGGTCCTCGATAGTCGAACCCTTTATATTGCGCACTGATCCGAATTTTTTGATCAGGGCTTTTTTGCGGGCCGGTCCGATGCCTGCCACACTGTCGAGTTGGGATTCGCGGCTCTTTTTAGACCTGAGTTGCCTGTGGTAAGTAATGGCAAATCGGTGGGCTTCATCCCTCACCCTTTGCAAAAGGTGCAGTTCTTCGGATGATTTATCGAAGGGTACGGGCCCCTGCCTTCCGGGCTGAAAAATATCTTCATTTTCCTTGGCAATACTGATGATGGGTATGTTGTCGACAGCCAGTTCCTTTAAAGCAGAACGGGCGGCATTGAGGTGCCCCTTTCCACCGTCGATCAGGACCAGGTCGGGGAGCGTAGACCACTTCTCGGCCGCATCGACGTAGCCTTTGAAGCGTCGGTGCAATACCTCGCACATCATGGCATAGTCGTCGGTATGGTCGACCAGTTTGATTTTGAATCGCCTGTAAAGCGAGGGTTTGGGCACACCGTTCTCGAACACCACCATGCTGCCTACCGCGATAGTGCCCTGGATATTCGAGATGTCATAGGCCTCGATTCTGTGCGGGACCTCGGGGATGTGGAGTGCGTCCTTCAAATTGGCTAGGACGTTGAGGTATTCCGGCCGCGCCATTTTTTTACTCTTATAAATTTCAAGCTGCTGGCGCGCGTTTTCAGCTACCATCTCCATCAGGCGCAAGCCGGTCCCTTTATGAGGTACCCTGATCTCCACCCTGGACCCCTTACTGCTTGCCAGCCATTCGCTTAGCAGGCCAGCCTCATTTATGGGCGACTGAATTAAGATCAGCCCCGGTATATGGTCGATAGACGAATAGTAAAGTTTGATGAAGCTTTCCAGGAGCTGGGCATCGCTTTCATCCGATGATTTCTCTATGATGTAATGCTCATCCCCTATCAGCCTGGAATCCTTAACGGAAAAAATGCGTATGCAAGCGATATCCCTGTCCTGTGCCAGCGCAATGACATCCTGCTCACCCCGGATGTTAAAGGTAATTTTATTGCTGGCGATTACGGCTTGAATCGAGTTTATCTGATCCCTTATATTGGCCGCCTTCTCGAATTCCGTATTCTCGGAGGCCTTCTTCATGCCGGCTTTCAGTTCGCGGATAACCTGTTCTTCCCTGCCCTCAAGTAGATCTACGGTACGCCTGACCAGTTCCCCATATTCCTCCCGGCTGATGGCCCCGATGCAAGGGCCCAGGCAGCGTCCTATGTGGAATTTAAGGCAGGGCCGGATTTCTTTACCTGTAATGACCTTATTGCATGAGCGCAGAGGGAAGATTTTCCGTAAAAGGTCGTAAGTTTGCCTGGCGGACCAGGCGCTGGGTATGCGGCCGATATACCTGGCGCCATCGTTATAACGCCGCCTGGTAATACTTATGGTAGGCCACTCATTTTTGACATCGACCTTGATATATGGAAAACTCTTATCGTCTTTGAGCAGCACGTTGAAATGAGGTCGGTATTTTTTAATCAATTGGCACTCGAGGATAAGTGCAGCGATCTCGGACTCGGTGACTACGAAGTCAATTTTATCCGCCCTGGCCGTGAGCTGCTCAGTCTTTTCGGGGAGGTTGGGGGTCTGCTTGAAGTAGCTCTTCACCCGGTTGCGCAGGTTGGAGGCCTTGCCAACGTAGATAACCTCGCCCTTTGCGTCTTTGAAAATATAGATGCCCGGTTTGTTTGGCAGGAGCTTTAAATAGAGTTCAATGTTGCGGTTGACCATCTGCAGATAAATTCTAGCATCGCCTTGTGAATACGGCAAAGCAAAGTAGCAGCTATAACCAACAATTCTATTCTTAAGTAATAATTTTATGTTAAAATAGGTGTCGCTGGAAATGGTAGAAGACATAAGATTATTCCTAAACTACCTGGCAAAAGAGAAAAAGTGCTCTAAAAATACTCTGGATGCCTATCATAACGACCTGAGCCAGTTGGCTGACTATATAGCGTCAGCTAAAAGCAAAGAGGCGGGTGGCTATGAAGTAGAAGAGTTAGGGGAGGAGCATCTGGCATCATACATGCTTTATCTCAAAGGGAAAAGCTATGCCGTTTCTACGGTCGCCAGGAAAATTGCTGCAGCCCGCACCTTTCTCAAATTTATGGCCGACAGCGGCAAAGTCAGCAAAGACCTTGCGCCCAAACTGGCAGCTCCCAGGGTAGTAAAAGCGGCGCCTAAGGCGCTGACGGTGGGTGAGGTGCAGCGGCTGCTGGCTGAGGCTGCCAGGCTGCAGACCATAGATGCCAGGAGAGACTGGACGATGCTTGAGTTGCTATATGCAACCGGTATGCTGGCCAGCGAACTGATGTCGCTTAACGTGGAAGACCTCGATATGAACCAAAATAATATTAAAATAACCAATCAAAGGGGCAAAAGCAGGGTCATCCCTATGGATAAGCGTATAAAGGACCTGATGAAGGATTATATCGACTCCGTCCGCATAAAATTGTTAACCAGGGATAAGGAAAAGGCGCTTTTTTTAAACCAGCGCGGCGAAAGGTTGACTAGGCAGGGATTCTGGCAGATCGTGCAAAGCTATGCCGACCAGGCGGGTATCATTTCTAAGGTCACCCCGCGTTCCATTCGACACAGCTTTGCGGTCCACCGGCTTAAAAACGGCTCTGACATACACAATATTCAAGAAATACTAGGCCATGCCCATGTCTCTACCACCAAGTCCTATAGGCAGTCTTAGTAATTGGTTTGTATAATAAGTCTATATAGTTTAATCTCATTGACACATATATCGGGGAGAAATTAGATATGTCTAAGAAATCACGTAAAGCCAGGGCCAGGAGAAGGGTAGAGCCTATCAACCCGGTTGCAAGCAGCAGGCCGCAGCCTGTAGTTCAAACACCTGCACGTGCTGCATTCAAGCAGCCAGCCGTAACGGCCGCCGCAACCTTTCAGGCCAAGAGTTACGATTATGTGAAATCCGACCTGGTCCGCATCGTGATCATTGCCGGCTCATTAATCCTGATCCTGATTGTATTGACTTTTATACCAGCATTAAAGTCATAGGTTAAAACGGTGGATTTTGACAGGCCCCGTGAAATTTTAACGGATTCGCTAAAATTTCAAATAAAGGACAGGTGGGTATTGGCGGCCATCTCCAAAGTGCCGCGTGAGCTCTTCGTCCCCCCTGAGCTTCAAGCATTAGCCTACGAAGATAAGCCTCTGGCTATCGGCTACGGACAAACCATCTCTCAACCCTATATTGTGGCGCTCATGATCCAGGCCCTCGAACTAAAAGGGCCGGAGAAGGTTCTGGAGATAGGCACGGGAAGCGGCTACCAGGCTGCCCTGCTGGCAGAGCTGGTGAAGTCCGTTTGCAGCGTGGAAAGGATTCACGAACTGGCCGAAGCCGCAAAAAAATTGCTCGGCGGGATGGGTTATAAGAATATTACCATCGGGATTGCGGGCGATGAGTTAGGCTGGAAGGAACACGCCCCCTATGATGGCATAATCGTGGCTGCAGCAGCCCCGTCAGTACCCCCTTCATTATTGGAACAGCTTGCCGTAGGCGGCATCATGATAATTCCCGTGGGATCCAGATGGGAGCAGGAACTTATCAAGGTGCGCAAAGGGCAGCATGGTAACCAGATCGAGAATCTGGGCGGCTGCAGGTTCGTCCCACTTATTGGCAAAGACGCCTGGCAGGAGTAGGGAGCGCCCTATTTTGTGTAAAGGGCGCCCACGGGACATACGTTTACACATGACAGACACGAGTTACATTCTGTTTCCTCAAGAGGGATGCCGGCAAAAGTGGAGACCATTGTACTGAGTCCCCTGTAAGCAAAGTCCAGCACACCTGTCCCCTCACCCTGGCACACCCACACGCATCTGCCGCACAACACACATTTATTTTTATCAAAGGCAAAAAGCGGATGACTGGAGTCCACCTCATAGTTCATATCGATTTTTTTCAACCGTTTGTCGTTCAGTTTGAAATGCTCAAGGCCGGCTATGTGTTGAAGCTCGCAATTCCTGTTCTTGGGACAGCGGCCGCAGTCAAGCCGATGGTGGCTCAATAGCAGGTTAAAAGAACTGCGGCGTAACTTGGTTGCCTCTGGAGTATTTACAGTCACCTTCATCCCGTCTTTCACTTTCTCGGTGCAGGCAGTTACCGGGCCCTGGAGTCCGGCTATTTCAACAAAACACAGGCGGCAAGATGCGAAAGGCTTGCTGTTACCCCTGATACTGCACAGATTGGGTATAGAGATACCATTATTCAGTGCCGCCCATAGCAAATTAGAGTCTTTTGGAGCTCTGATTTCCTTGCCTTCGATCAGGATTGTGCTGAGCATGTACCAACGATAACAAAAAAGAAAGGCGGGTTACAAATTTGTAACCCGCCTTCAACTATTGTTTATTCCGTATTAGCTGTAGATTTCCTTGACTATATTGCCGTCCGGAGCCTGTAGCTGGATGAGAAGTGGCATCTGACCCAGGGCGTGTGTAGAACAGGACAGGCACGGATCATAGCAGCGGATGGCAGCCTCGACCCTATTAAGTATGCCCTCGGTGACATTACCCTTCTTGATGTATTCTTTGGCCACCTCGTATACTGCCCGGTTCATAGCAGCATTATTGTGGCCGGTGGCAACTATCAGGTTAAGCTTGGTGATCTTGCCGGTTTCGTCGCTCCAATAGTGGTGAATGAGCGTGCCCCTGGGAGCTTCTACGACTCCGACGCCCTGCTCATTGTACTTATTGGAGTTGACCTGGATGTCGGTGGAGGTTATATCCTTGTCTTCCAGGAGTTCACGTGTCTTTTCAATGGAGTAGATCAGCTCGATCAGGCGTGCATAGTGGTAGTATAAAGAACTTTCCACGAAACCGAATTTGCTAAGTTTCTTGAATAGCTTCAGCTCGGCATTGGCGATGGGTGTGGTAATTCCTGTGCAGGCGTTAAGGCGGGCCAGCGGGCCGGCGCGATAAATGCCGCCGGGATATCCCAGGCTCTTATAGAAGGGGAATTTCATGTATGACCAGTCTTCGACGTACTCGGCAATGATATCCAAATAGTTGGCCGGGTCGAACTGCTCTTCCAGAACGACGCCCTTGGAATCGACCAGCCGCCATTTGCCGTCATAGAGGGCCAGGTTGTTATCTTTGTCGACCATACCGAGATAGCCGGACGGGAATTTGCCGAAATTCTCGACCAGGTCTGCATTCTTAGCAGCAAAATCCTTCCAGATCTTAAGTGCTACCTGGGCATCGGCCAGGACCCAATCCATCTGCCTCAGGAAATAGTCCCTGTCCTCGACAGAAAGCGCAGTGCTCATACCGCCGGGTATCGCGGCATTGGGATGTACCTTCTTGCCGCCCAGCTTCTTGATGATAGTCTGGCCGAGGCTGCGCATTTTGACTGCCTTGGTAGCCAGTTCCGGGTTTACTCCAATGAGCCCGATGACGTTGCGCAATGCCGGATCTGAATCGAAGCCCAGCAGAAGGTCGGGGCTGGCAAGATGGAAGAAGTGGAGTGCATGTGACTGGATATACTGTCCCAGGTGCAGGAGCTCCCTTAAAAGCGTGGCAGGCCGTGTCAACTCAACACCTAGTATGGTATCACAGGCCTTGGCCGAAGCTAGCTGGTGGCTAACCGGGCAGATGCCGCAAATGCGCGGGGTAAGCGTTGGCATCTCCCAGAACACCTGTCCTTCGCAGAATTTCTCAAAGCCGCGGAACTGGGTATTGTGGAACCTTGCTGAAGCCACATTGCCGGCCTCGTCAAGCTGAATGGTTACCTTTCCGTGTCCTTCGACCCTGGTTATCGGGTTAATTTCAATTATTTTGCTCGCCATTTTTCACCTCTTTAATCAAAGCGCATTATGTTGCTGGGAAGAACCGGGATGCGGCCCGCCAGCAATTCGGTAAGGCCGTATTTAATTGCCTCAGGCTCCGGAGGGCAACCGGGAATGTAGCAATCAACTTTAACAATTTGATTGGCCGGATATACCTTATCGAGAAGGGCTGGCACTCCCGGTGACTGGGGGATCTTGCCCTTGTAGGTACTGGCCGTCTCTATATAAGCGCACCTGAGTACGTCATCTTTATTCAGCGAACTGCGCATAGCGCAGACGCCGCCAAAGCAGGCGCAATCGCCCCAGGCCATTAAAATCTTGCAGTTATGCCGTAATTCCTCAATGATCTCTTTCTCTTCTTCATTGCCTACTGAACCTTCTACTATGCCCACGTCAACTGGAGTGAATGTTTTAATATCAGTTATAGGGCTCCTGTGAAACTCAACCAGTTTGGCCACATCGATAATAAATTCATCTATGTCCAGGAATGACATGTGACACCCTGAGCACGCTTCCAACCAGACAGTAGCTACTTTTACTTTTGCCATTTGTTCACTCCTTACGGGCGTTATTTTTTAAGATGTTTGGCGATCCCCTTTATAGTATCGGCGTCGCTCTTAATGTCGGCCGGGCCTTTAACCATCGGGGCCGTCGATTTGCTGATACCATCCAGAGTTGTATAGCTGCCTTTCGATTCAGTCCAGAGCAGTGAAGGCAGGACTACATCGGCTTTATCGGTAATGGGTGACAGGTAACTTGCCTGAACTACTGCAAACCCGATTCCTTTCATGGAATCTGATAAAGCCCGGGATTCCGCCAGATCATCGGCAAGCAACAGATACAGGCCTTTGATCTTTCCCTTGGATAGTTCGGTTACCACAGAGCCCTTGGAATTGCTTATTCCGAGCTCCCAGGCGCCGCGGCTATTGCCGTTACGTTTCAGAGAGATAACCTTAGGCTTCTTGCTAATTAGTCCGGCCAGATTCAGGATGGTAGCGACCATGCTGGAGTCCTTGAACTGCAATATGCCTCTACCGTAGATAATAACGCTGTTATTAGATTCAGCCAAAACCTCGGCTGCCTTATAAATATCATTGACATCCATACCCAGGGTCTTGGCGGCTTTCCTGGCTTCAACTTCCTTGAACTCCGCCGAGAATTTGGTTTTATCGCCGGATACCTTGCCGTGGTCCAGGATGGCATTACCAAGCGCTTTGATGGCAAGGTCCTCTTTGCCTTCGGAAGGTCTCAGCCATACGCTGGCGCGGAAAGTGAAGGGATTGCGTAGGGGATCCAGAACAATCAATTGCGCCTTGTTCTTAGAGGCTGCACGCATGACATAGGACCCGATAACGGGGTGGGTCTTTACCGGATGTGCACCGATTATCAGGATGGCATCGGCAGAAAGGATATCTTCCAGACCTGCCTCCATCGCGAGTCCGGCTTTGTTATCAAATTTTGCGATGCCTTGCGTTATTGTCCGGAAGTCGTCGCCGTCAAGGGTATCGACCAACTTGGTTCCCAGCGCTTTGTTGAGGTCTGCAAAAGCATTGAGGGCTTCGTTGCTGGCCTTTCCGGAGGCGATCGCAGCTATATTATCCAGGCTGCCCAGCTTTTTGGCGATGGCTTCGAAGGCCTCTTCGTAGGAGCAGCTTGCAAGCTGGCCCTTGGCATTGCGTTTCATAGGGCTCGTTACCCTTTCAGCCGGCTTGAAGAGCGGCTCAAATCTGCCCATATCGCAGAGCAGTCCGCGATCACTTGATAAATCCGGGCTGTCGATCCTGACCAGCCTATTGTCCTTGACCAGGCCTTTGACCTCGCAGCCGATGCCGCAAATGGCGCACGATGATTCCACAACTGCGCACTCGTCGGGTCTCCCCTTGTAAGCACTGCCTTTGGAGAAGATGGCGCCCGTCGGACAGGCTTGGAAGCATCCCCCGCAGGATATGCAGGATGATTCGCCAAGAGGCTGGTTTATATCTGCGGAAACGGTGGTTTTCCATCCGCGCTTGCCGAAATCCAGAGCATGAGCACCGGTGATCTCGTCACAGGTCCTTATGCAGCGTCCGCATAAAATGCAGCGATTATGGTCGAACACCACGTAGGGATGGGAGGAATCTACGACTAAATTGGGCCAGGAATACTGGTACCTGGTGCTATCCATCTGGTAGGTATAAGCCAGGCTTTGCAGCTCGCAGTCGCCGCTGGCCACGCAGTAGGCGCAAAGATGGTTGCGTTCGGTAAATAACAGTTCCAGCACCAAACGCCTGTATCTTTCTAATTTTTCGTTGCTGGTTACGACTACAATGCCGTCACGGGCCGGGTATAAACAAGCTGGCACCGGTTTTCTCTCTTTCTCGATTTCGACCAGGCACAGCCTGCAAGCGCCGACATCGGTCAAGCCTTTATAGTGGCATAGAGTAGGCAGTTTGATGCCGTTGGCCTCGCATACGGCCAGAACGGTATCGCCCTGGTTCCCTTTGACCTGTTTCCCGTTGATGGTTAATGTTATTTCACTCATTTGCCTTTTCTCCTATCCAATGTCGCATCTCAGGCATCTGCTGCATTCTTCTTTGGCTTCCTTGGCGTTATAGTTGACGATGCATTCTTTAAAGGAAGACTTCCTTTCGGGCAGCGGGATCTCTGAAATTTTAATCCTGGGCCTTTCACTCGTCTCTTCGTCGGTGGGAGGAATGTGGTTGTAATCGACGGTTTCAGGATCTTGACGGTCTACCCTGGGTCCCAGGTCCTTGCCGTTCAAGTATCTCTTGATCGATGAAGCCGCCCTCTGGCCTGAAGCTATGGCTTCTATGACCGTGAAGGGGCCGGTAAAGGCATCGCCGCCTACGAAAACACCCTTTTGCTCGGTTGCCAGGGTCCTCTTATCGGCGACTAATGTACCGTCCTTGCCGATCTTAGCAGCGCCGAGCTTCATTGAGGATGTATCGGGCCTCTGGCCTATTGCCTCAATGAGCATGTCTACTTCGATAGTGTATTCAGAACCCTGGATGGGTTTGGGTGAGCGGCGGCCGCTCTTGTCGAAATCTCCCAGCGCCATCCGGGAGCAATCGATAGCAGCGACCTTGCCGTCCTTACCGATCACCTTGACCGGAGCTGCCAGGACATGCAATTTAATTCCCTCTTCCTCTGCAGCAGCAATTTCTTCTGCTTCAGCGGGCATATCAACTTTCTCCCTGCGGTATACGATGTGTACTTCCTGGGCGCCCTTGCGGAGCGCAACGCGGGCTGCGTCGATGGCGGAGTTGCCGCCGCCGACCACGGCAACTTTCTTGCCGACCTGGACTGCTTTGCCGAGGTTGACATTCCTCAGGAAATCAATGGCATCGTAAACGCCTGCCAGATCTTCGCCGGGGATGCCCATTTTATCGCCCTTGTGAGCACCGATACCTATAAAAACGGCTTTGAATCCGTCCTTGAACAGGGCATCGATATCATTAACGGGGCTATTAAGTTTGATCTGGATGCCCAGCTTTTTGATATTCTCGATTTCTTTATTGAGGATGTCCTTGGGCAACCTGTATTCGGGGATGCCTACTGCAAGCATGCCGCCCGCTACGGGTAAGGCTTCGAAGATCGTAACCTTATAGCCTTCGACTGCCAGGTCCCAGGCTGCCGATAGTCCGGCCGGGCCTGCACCAATGACGGCTACCTTTTCAGCTTTATTTCCTTTAATCTCAGGGATATATGAGAGATTGTGCTCATAAGCAAAGTCGGCTGCATACCTCTTGAGGTGCCTGATGGAAATAGGCTCGTCAACCTGACCCCTGCGGCATTTGCTTTCGCAAGGATGCGGGCAGACCCTACCGACTGTCATCGGCAAAGGAAGCCGCTGGCTCATAAGCTTGTATGCATCTGCCGGCCTGCCTTCTTTGATTAAGGCTATGTAGCCGTAAACGTTCAATCCTACTGGGCAGGTATGCTGGCAGGGCGCTTTGAACAGGGCCTGGCACAGCGAAGCGGGACATTTTTTATCGATGATATGTGATTCGTACTCTTCGCGAAAGTGCCTGATGGTGGAAATTGCCGGATTGGGAGCCGTCTGGCCCAGGCCGCATATAGAGGCGTTCTGGATCATCTCCGACAGTTCCTGCAGGGTATCAATGTCCTCCAGTTTAGCGTTGCCGCTGGTGATCTTGTTCAAGATGGCCAGCAGCTTGGGGATGCCGGCACGGCAGGGGACGCATTTGCCGCAGGATTCATCCCTGGTGAAGCCCAGGAACATCTTGGCGATATCAACCATGCAGTTGTCCTCATCCATGACGACGAGGCCGCCTGAACCCATAATGGCGCCCAGGGCCGTAACCGACTCATAGTCGACCGGGACATTGATGTGCTCGATGGGGATGACGCCGCCAGATGGGCCGCCCATCTGAGTGGCCTTATATTTCTTGCCCTTGGGGACGCCTCCACCGATGTCGAATACTATTTTGCCGAGGCTGGTGCCCAGCGGGACTTCCACCAGACCTACGTTGTTAACTTTGCCTACCAGGCTGAATGACTTGGTACCCTTGCTCTTCTCGCTGCCTACACTCGCAAACCAGTCGGAACCCTCGCGAATAATTCGCGGGATAATCGACCAGGTCTCAACGTTATTGATAGCGGTTGGCTTGCCGAAAAGGCCTTTGTCGGAAGGGAATGGGGGCCTTTGCCTGGGCATGCCGCGTTTGCCTTCGATGGAGATCAGAAGAGCCGTTTCCTCGCCGCAGACGAAAGCGCCGGCGCCGGGGAAGATATCCAGATTGAACTCGAAATCGGTGCCGAGAATGTTTTTGCCCAGCAACCCATAATCACGTGCCTGGGCAATGGCAGCGCTGAGGGTCTCGATGGCCAGCGGGTATTCGGCACGTATATAGGCAAAACCCTGCTTGATGTTGCCCACGGCATAGGCGCCCAGTGCCATACCTTCTATAATCGAGTGAGGATTGCCTTCCAGCACGGCACGGTTCATATATGCGCCGGGGTCGCCCTCGTCGCCATTGCAAACCAGGTATTTAACAGTGCCGGGGGAGCTCTTCAGGAAGCCCCATTTAGTAGCTGTTGGGAAGCCTGCGCCGCCTCGGCCTCGCAGTCCTGACTTCTTGACCTCTTCCAGAATATCGTCCGGCTTCATTTTATACAGGGCTTTAGCCAGGGCTTCATAACCGCCGCGGGCTATGTACTCTTCGATATTCCAGGGGTCGATTATGCCATTGTTGTGCAGTATGCGGAACTCCTGGTCGGCCAGGAAGTTGATCTTGAGGCGCTCGGGTACAGCTTTATTGGTGGTCGGATCATGATAGACTAGCCTTTCCACCACTTCGCCTTTCATGATGTGCTTATCAAATATTTCCTGTACATCTTCGGGTTTGATCCTGACATATAGGATATCGCCGGGATTGACGATGACCGTGGGGCCCATTTCGCAGGGGCCCAGGCAGCCGGTCCTGACGATATTTATCTTGCTATCCAGGCCCTTCTTCTTGATGAGGTCTTCAAATAGCTCTGTTACCTTGTCGCCGCCGGCGGCGGTGCAGCCCATGCCCCTGCACTGCTGAATGCAGATCTCGGGGGTGGCTTTGAAATGACTGAAATTCGCATCCTGGCGAATTGCGAGCCTTGGCTCGACTGCCTTTTTTAATTTAGTTAACTCTTCAATAGAGGTTATCTTGGGCACTTCATTTACCTCCTAATGGTACATTCTCAGGATATCTTTTATTTGGCCGGGTTTGACCTTGCGGTGGATATCGTCGCCAATGGCAATAACCGGAGCCAGGCCGCAGCAGCCGAGGCAGCGGACTATTTCGAGAGAGAACCTCCCGTCCGGGGTGATTCCCTCCGGCTCAAGTCCGAATTCCTTTTTCATAAGGTCGAGAATGTCCTGGCCGCCCCTCACATAGCAAGCTGTCCCCAGGCAAACCTGTATGACGTGCCTGCCCTTGGGCTGCATGGTAAAGAAACTGTAGAACGTTACGACTCCGTATAGCTCAGCCAGCGGGATTTTCAGGTCCCTCGAGATGGTCTTTAACACGGTGGGGGGCAGGTAACCAATGATACCCTGTGCCTGTTGCAAAACACGGATCGGAGCACCGGCCTGGCCACCGGTATCGTCTATGATGCCCTGGATTCGCTGGAATGCCTTGCCTGCGAAGCCTCTACCGGTGTCAGAAATTGGTATTGGGGCTGATTTTTGTTTTGTCATAAAAATCCTCCTAACTCAGGCTATAAACATAAAAAAGGGGAATAAGGTTGAAAAACCGTATTCCCCTTTTTAGACCACAAGATATTGACCCAACCGAATGTTAATTTTAATCTTTTTCAGATACTCAGTCAAAGTCCGGCCGCCTTCTCCAGAGACTTCAGGGAACTATCCAGACCCCTGCCGAATAGTTTAAGCTTGATAGGCTCACCGTTTCCATACTTTTTATAGACTCTGCAGACCTCGCAGATGCTGGTATCCACGCCTGATTCGCCGTAGTCATCGAGCTTGCAATAGGTGCCTTCTATTTGCCAGCAGGGCAAAAATAGATACTTGGGAGAAGGACATTCCTCCCGGATCATAGCCGGGCAATGGCACATCTCCCAGCAGGGAGACTTATCCGTCCAGAAACTGGCATGCTCTTCTAGGTTTGATTGTGTCGCCTGGTTTAGCTTTTCAACAATATCTTGTGAGATGAGACTCACCTCCGGTCCATTGGAAACACTCATGATAATATATGAGGTATACAGACCAACTATTAAATGTAAAGAAAATGAGTTGACCCTGCATCCGCCTCAAAGCTTAATTTCCATTTGAGGGAATATACCCGGTATTTACGAAGGATTTGTATCTGCAGAAGGAAATCGTTAATCAAACGCTTTTAACCTAAAATACTTACGTATTTGTACTGAAACAGATGTGGCTCCGGCTTGAATAGTATATTTATTGTGTATATAATCACCAATGTGGCAGAGATATAAATAATGGAGAAAATACGGATTCTTCTTGCCGAAGATCATAAGGTAGTCAGGGAGGGTACAAGGCGTCTTCTTGAATCCCAGGAGGATTTTGAAGTAGTCGGCGAAGCCAGTGACGGGATTGAGGCGGTGGAGCTGGCTAAGAAGTATAAACCTGAAATAATTATCATGGATGTATCCATGCCCAGGTTGAACGGCATAGAAGCTACCAAGCAGATAAAGGCGCTGTACCCCAATATGGCCATCCTTGTTCTCACAGGCTACGACGATGATGAATATGTTTTCGCCCTTCTTGAAGCTGGAGCTGCCGGCTACCTGCTGAAGGAATCAAGCGGGGAAGAACTAATAGAAGCCATCAGACAGGTTATGGCGGGTGAACCTGTACTTCATCCCAGGATAATGAAAAAGGTGCTGAACCGGCTGCGATCACCTGTCGAAGAACAGACGGCTCAGGTGCCCGGCGAGGTCTTAAGCGATAGGGAGATGGAAGTCCTGCGCCTGGCTGCCAAGGGCATGAGCAATATGGAAATAGCCGATAGCCTGACTCTAAGCGTCAGGACTGTGCAAACTCATCTGCGCAGCATATTTAACAAATTAGGAGTAGGTTCCCGTTCTGAAGCTATCGTTCATGGTTTAAAGAAGGGATGGCTGACTCTAGAAGAACTGCCGTGACCTACGCTGCTCCCAGCCTTCAAAGAAAACAATCTGAAGTCCATCAGCTATGAAGATCCCGAATAAGATCTGGACCCGATACCATTTCTGGATTATCATTGTCCTTTTCGCTTTAGTAACCATTTTTCTGTACAGGGACGTGATATGGCCGCATGGTATAACATCCAATTTCTTTCTTTTCAACCTTAGCCGCCACACCATTGAGCGAAACCTGTTTCTGCTTATAGCTATTTATACTGGTTTCGTATTTGGAATTCTCCCGACACTGATCGCTATAGGAGCGTCGTTGCTTGTAATGTTACCTCAGGCGTTTCTCTATACCCCCAATGTAAATGACTCTATACTCGAAGTAATTTTGGTTACGGTAGCCGGCCTGGCATTCGTATACTTCGTACGTATCAAAGAGGACGATGATAGGCGATATAAAAGGGCCGTAGCTGCTCTTGAAAATACACAGGAGCAATTACAGGCCAGAATCCGGGAAGCCAGGGCCAATGCGCGCAGACTGGCGACTCTGAACACGATTTCCAATGCTCTCAGCCAGTTTCTGGAGCCCGCCAAAGTTATTGAGAGGGCGGTGGAAATGGTTGGCGAGGTTATGGAGGTAGAAGTCATATTGGTCTACACTATCGAGCCTCGCCAGAGCGAACTGGTATTGACTGCCTATGAAGGCATTTCGGCGGACTCTGCCAAGGAACTCGATCACGTCAAGCTGAGAGAAGGCTTCAATGGACAGGTGGCAGCCACCGGTGAAGTTATGCTTGTGCCCGACGCGTCAGTCGACTCTCGCCTGACCAGGCCTGCTGTTGTTCGCAATAAGCTTCATCCCATGCTGATCGTTCCTATGAAATCCAAGGGTGAGGTGATAGGTACCCTGTGCGTAGCCATGCGGAGGCCGCGGACCTTTTTGCCTGACGAGATCGACCTGTTAAGTACCATAGCCGGGCAGATAGCATCGGCCCTTACCAATGCCAAATTATATGAGGAAGCCAGGCAGATAGCGGACCAGCTTTATAAATCGGCTCGTGACTACAGAAACCTGTTTGAAAATGCCCATGACGCCATCTGGTTTCATGATATCGATGGAAGGATACTGGCCGCTAACAAAGCCGCCCAGGACCTCACCGGTTATCCCATCGAGGAATTCATCGGCAGAAGGGTGCAGGAGTTCATGGACGAGGGGATGATCAAACTCGCAGCCGAGGTTAAGCGGAAGCTGTTAAACGGCGAACCCTTTACGCAGCCATATGAACAGCAGACCGTGACCAAAGACGGCGTGAGGAAGACGGCAATGATTACATCCAGTGTAATGACTATTGACAACGAGCCGGTAGGTTTTCAGCATATCGGCCGAGATGTATCAGAGGAAAGGCGGATGCAGAATAACCTCCGCTATTATCTGAATCAAATTACCAGGGCTCAAGAAGAAGAACGCAAGAGGATCTCACGGGAACTGCATGACGATACGTCACAGGCCTTGTTTGCCATCTCCAGACAGATGGACAACTTTATCAGGGATAATGTGACATTGTCGGAGAGGCAGAGGACTTTGTTGCAGGATATCAGGCAAAGGATTGGAGTAACCTTGCAGGGTATAAGGCGCTTCAGCCAGGACCTGCGCCCCTCAATTATCGATGACCTCGGTCTCATGCCTGCCGTAAAATGGCTGGTTAAACAAAAGTCGGAAGAAAGCGGCATCGAGATTTTATTGAAAATATCGGGTAAAGAACAAAGATTGCTGCCGGAAATGGAGCTGATACTTTTCAGGATTATTCAAGAGGGATTGAACAATATCAGCAAGCACGCCTCGGCTTCAGAAGCGGAGGTCCAGGTTGGGTTTGAAGATTCCCGAGTCGATGTATCCATTATCGATAATGGGCAAGGATTCGAGTTACCCCAGACCGTGGGAGATCTTTCGCCCAGCGGTAAATTGGGCCTGGTAGGCATGCAGGAAAGGGTTTCCTTGCTTAATGGTTCTCTCACTATAAAGTCAAAACCTGGAAAGGGAACTGAGGTCAGGGTCAGCGTGCCGCTCGAAATCTAGCTTACAGTTTGTCCAGGTAGTCTGAAACTTCATCCTGCTCAAGCAGCTTTGTAGATTTATCTTTCAGGAGATCGTTAATTTCAGGCTGCACGCTGTTCAGCACTATTGCGATCGGCAGCCGGTTATCAAGCTTTCTTATCTTGGCCAGCTCATCTACGTCCTCGGCCGTTGGGAAATAGACCAGAACTGCTTTAGGTTCACTGATTAAGAATGTATGCATCAGGTCTTCGGCATTCTCGGTTGTAAAAACCTTGTAACCCTTGCTTTCAAGGCCGGCCACAACACCACGTTCGTACTCGCCGTCTTTGCTGAAGATAAGCAGTGTCCTTAATAAAACATTCATACGGGCTATGATATGGTCGAGTTTAGCATCACCATCGGCATTGAATTTCTTTACATAAGGTATGCCGTAGTACATTATTTCAATAAGCTTCTCGGTTTCTTTAAGGGCGGAGGCGCCCATAGCTACAATTGGCTTCGACTTGCTCATGCACGCCTGTAATATCTCTTCTATACCTCCCGGCAGGTCTACATCGATTATGCAGGCATCCACATCATACTGGGTTATCTGTTTCAGCGCGGTCTCCTTGGACTCAGCGGGATAAAGAGAGTAGTCGGAATCGAGCAGTGCCCGTCCGAGCATGCTCATAAACTTGGCATTGCTATCGGCGATTACTATTTTAAATCCCATTTGTTGAGCTGCCTTAGTGCGTTGGGAGCTTTACGCATCGCACAGTAAGGTATTTTACAGGCAAAACCATTGTAAGTACAAGGATGCATATAAAAAGGAGCTATCGACTGGCTGATCGACCAAAATTAGTGCAACGGAAACCTGATTACCTTGATATGCTTGACTTAGAACGGCGTTTGTTGTATTTTAAGCACAACGCATTGCTACATTCTAATGGTAGTGATCGTGTAAAAGGAGGTGAGAGGAGTTCTCCTAAATTAGCAGGCGTTTAATTTCATTTAATTTCAATAAATTATTATTTAAGGAGGAGCCCAGACAAATGTTCAAAAGCAAAGTGTTATTCGTAGTAGCAATCCTGGTCATTGCATTGGCAGTTATTGCCTCATCCTGTGCACCGGCGGCAACCCCGCCACCGGCAACAACCACTACCACTACTACCACTACCACGACAACCCCGCCACCGGCAACAACTACTACCACGACAACCCCGCCACCGGCAGCACCCGCAGGAACTCATACCTGGGGTGATTCAGCCACTTACACCAACGATGCAGTTGGCTTCACCGTCCAATATCCTGCCAAGTGGAAGGTAGTAACCAGCGGTGTAGGCGCTAACAATGTATTGACGGTAGCAGTAGATCCTTCTAATGCGACAGGAGATACAGTTTACGTTGATGTTATACCCGCTGTAACGGATCTCTCCACGGCTGCCAAAAGCGTGCTTGATGGTAGTGCAGCTTTCCTGCAGTATAAAGTAACTGCGAAAACGACCTCTACTGCGCCGTTCACCCTGGCCGGGTCGGTTACAACTGCCACTGCGTCAGAAAATACCGCTAAAATTGTAATCTATAACTTCTACTTCTATGCCATTTCTGCAACCAAGGGCGACAAGACAGTGAACGTCATGGGTGGAACTATCGGCGGTGGAAACGCCAAGAAGCAGATTCAAGAGATCTGCCAGACACTGTCTTTCAAATAATTATATCGATCTTAGCACGTGGGAAGCCTTGCGCATGCGCAAGGCTTCCCTTTTATTATTCCAGATTAGCCTATGATACAATTCATATGTAGAATTTGATTATAATTGAGTTCATCGGAGGATATCATGGGTGATCAGGGCGGCAATTCGGGACTGGAGCAATTTAGGCAGGCATATCCGGCTAAATTCGCCGATGAAAAGGAAATATTCAAAAATATTCATCCCGGCAACCGTATATTTATAAGTACCGCCTGCGCCGAGCCGCAATACCTGGTCAAATCGCTCACCGATTACGTGGAGTCCAACCCCAAGGCATTCTTCGATGCCGAGGTTTTGCAGGTGTGGACCCTGGGAGTAGCGGCATATACTCAGGAAAAATTCAAATCAAATTTCAGGCATAACTCTTTTTTCATTAGCGATAATACACGCAATGCAGTAAATGCCGGATTAGCGGATTATACACCGATTTTTCTATCACAGGTACCCGATCTTTTCAGGCGTGGTATAGTGCCCATAGATGTGGCCATGATACAGACATCTTTACCGGATCGCCATGGTTATGTGAGCCTGGGAATAAGCGTGGATATCGTTAAAGAGGCCATTGAGAAAGCATCCCTGGTCATTGCGCAGCTCAATTCCAATATGCCTCGCGTGCAGGGCGATGGCTTCCTGCATATAAACGGCATAGATTATTTAGTTGCACACGATGAGCCGGTCCTGGAGTTTGACGTGCCGGTGGATGACGAAATTGCCAAGCGTATCGGCAACTACGTCTCGCGCCTTGTGCAGGACGGCGACACCATTCAAATTGGGTATGGCAGCCGGCTCAATTCAATGATAAGGTGTTTGAGTGGTAAAAAACACCTTGGAGTGCACACTGAATTAATGTCCGACGGTATCGCAGATTTGATGAAAACCGGGGCTATAGATAACTCCCGGAAAAAGATCGATCACGGGAAAACGGTGGCCACCTTTTGCATGGGTAAGAAAGAGACTTACGATTATATCGACGATAATCCTTCCATCGAATTTCGAACTATTGACTATACTAACAATCCGTTGATTATCGCACAGCACGACAATATGGTAGCTATCAACAGCGCGCTGGAAATCGACCTGACCGGCCAGGCTACTGCCGAATCGATTGGCAAGACCTTCTACAGTGGGGTGGGGGGGCAGGCCGATTTTATGCGAGGCGCAATGTTGTCGCGCAATGGAAGGACAATCCTCACCATCCAGTCCACTGCTCAAAACGACTCCGTTTCGAGGGTAGTGCCGTTTTTATCGGAGGGTTCCGGAGTCAGTATGGTGCGCGGTGACATACATTATGTGGTATCTGAATACGGCATCGCCTATTTACATGGCAAGAACATTCGTGAGCGAGCTATGGAACTTATCGGCATAGCTCACCCCAAATTCCGGCCCTGGCTGATCGAGGAAGCCAAGAAACTGAATATAATTTTCAAAGATCAGGCTTTTGTACCGGGCAAAAGAGGGGAATATCCAGAGGCGCTGGAATCGTACAGAACTACCAAAACCGGTCTTCAGCTTTTATTCAGGCCGGTCAAAATTAGCGATGAGCCGCTATTAAAGGATTTCTTCTACTCGCTTTCGGATCAAAGTTTATACCGCCGGTTTATTTCAAGCAGGAAAGATATGCCGCACGAGCGGCTGCAGGAATTCGTAATTATAGACTATACACAGGAAACGGTTATCATGGCCACCATAACCAAGGAAGATAAAGAGGAGATAGTGGGAGTAGGACAGTACGGTATAGGCCAGGACGTACACAGCGCTGAGGTGGCCTTTGCCGTTCGGGATAAAGACCAACGGCAGGGGATCGGGACCGAGCTGCTTAATTACCTTATTTACCTTGGGAAAAGGAATGGGTTGCTGGCTTTCGTTGCTGAGGTACTATATGAAAATAAACCCATGCTGTCGGTCTTCGACAAAGCAGGTTTTAAAATTGTCAGCAGCGGATCGGGAATTTACTATCTCACTTTAAATTTGTGATAGACCAACATATTTAATACAAGGAGGATAGCTTTATGGATTTGGCAGCATGGCGTGACCTCGTCATCATCATTTGGGGCTTGATAGCTACAATAGCTGTAATATTCATGTCTGTAATAATCTATTTATTTTATAGGAGGACAATGTCACTGCTCGAATCGGCCGACGAGGTGGTTGGCAAAGTGGCCGATATAGTCGACTATGCCGACAAGGAAGTTATTCGCCCGGTTACCCAGTTGGGCACTATGATCCAGGGTATAGTCCAGGGCATAAGCTTATTCAGCAACCTATTTAAGAAGAAGGAGGGGGAAGATGAATAGGGATTCCAGTTCAGGTTTCTTTGCAGGCCTTATTATCGGGGCGATAATCGGTGCGGCTGTGGGTTTACTATATGCACCGCAACCGGGTTCGAAAACGCGCCGCATGGTGAAAGAGAAGGCGTCGGAAGCTAAAGATAAGGCTGCCGAAGCTGTCAGACGCGTGAAGGACGCCGTATCCAGCAAAATGGCAGGCCAGGAATAATTGAGCCTCTCCGGATGCATCACGATGCGAACGGGCGGTCCACGTCATACCGCGTCTTGCCTTATAGACACGGCTGCCTTTTTATATATCCCCGGCTTAGTAATTGAACGCATAAAATAAAGAGGTAAAGAAGATATGGCCAACGTCAGCCAACGGAGGGAATACTGGCAGCCTTTTCTAATTCTGGTTGTTTTAGTTATCGCGCTGTGGTTGATGGTGGTTTCCATGGCAGTGCTTATCCCTTTTTTGGTGGGTATTTTGCTAGCTTATATTTTGATGCCCCTCGTTACCTGGTTTGAGGGCATCCTGCCTCCCAAGGGCAAAGCGCTGAAAGCCAAACGTATCGTAGCGGTAGTCCTTTTATTTGTTGTTATCATACTTTTGCTGATACTGTTTACGGCCTATATCGGATCGGCGCTGGTGAGTGCTTCCAATATATTGATCGTCAAAGCGCCGGACTTTCTGACCATGAGCGCCAACCAGGTTACGACCTGGGTAGGGAACTTCAAAGGCAGCTTGCCGCAGACTATTGCTTTACAAATCGGTCCGTTTATAGATAATCTCGGCCCCGCGGCAGGTAAATTTGTGCAGGATTTTATTTTAGGAAGCATTGCGCTTATACCGGCCAGCGTGCCCACTGTAATAGGGTTCATGGTTATGCCGTTCTTTCTGTTCTTCATCCTCATGGATTACGAATCATTCAAAAAGTATTTTTATGATGTATTGCCGCCCAATGCAGCCAGGCATGCGGGAAGCGTACTCACCATTATCGCCAGTGCTATGGGCCGCTATCTGCGCTCTCAAATAATCCTGGGGCTGATAGCGGGAACATTAGTATTCCTGGGATTGTTGGCCCTGCGGATCGATTATGCACCGGCACTGGCCGTGGTCACTGCACTTACGCAGTTCATCCCCATTATTGGGCCGGTAATTTCAGGGCTGATAATCGTAATTATTACGCTGGCGCTTGCACCGGATAAAATACTGTGGGTATTAATGGTTTTTATTGCCGTGCAGGTGTTATTGAATACGGTTTTTGTCAACTGGATACAGGGTAAATACATGCAGATCCACCCGGCGATTGTAATGGTCCTTCTCGTGGTAGGAGGATATGTGGGTGGGTTCTGGGGTATGATCCTGGCTTTGCCAGTGGCAGCTACTGTCTGGGAAATATTTAAGTACATACGCAGCCAGCAGCAGGCGGAAATCATAGAAGCTTGACTTAAGCTTGACAGTCGAAATTTCATAATGTATCATTTTCGTTTGGTTGTACTATGCCCGTAAATCGGTAATTTTTTGTTTGATCAATTCTGACAAGTCTGTGATGGGTTTCCCAGTAAAAGCCTTTGTATAGAGACTTACCCTGATAAAAAACAAATTTAAGGAGGATCAATAAAGCAAGTTATGGCAGACAAACCCGAAGAGAAGAAAGCAACTATCACCTCTATGTCGGTCGAAAACCGAAAATTCCCCCCGTCCAAGGAATTCACCAAGAACGCTTTTATCAAAAGCCTGGACGAATACAAGAAATTGTATAAAAAATCCATAGATGATATGGAAGGTTTCTGGGCCGACCAGGCCAAGCAGATCGACTGGTTCAAGAAATGGGACAAGGTCCTTGTCAGCGATTTCAAGAATGCCAAGCATGAATGGTTCGTTGGCGGCAAGCTCAATGTGTCCTACAACTGCCTCGACAGGCACCTGACCACCTGGCGCAAGAACAAGGCCGCCATCATTTTCGAGGGCGATATCGGAGACTCCAGGACTTATACGTACGAACAACTGTGGTACGAAGTCAACAAGATGGCCAACGTGCTCAAGAAGCACGGCGTCAAGAAAGGCGACCGTGTCACTATCTACCTCCCGATGATACCGGAGCTACCTATTGCCATGCTGGCCTGCACCAGGATCGGCGCCATTCACTGCATAGTATTCGGTGGCTTCAGCGCCGATGCTTTGAAAGACAGGATAGTTGACTGTCAGGCTTCCCTTCTCATTTGCGCTGACGGTTATTATCGCGGCGGCAAGGTCGTCAACAGCAAAGCCAATGCCGACCAGGCTCTGCAATCAGCCCCCACTGTGAAAAAGGTTATCGTAGTCAGCCGCGCTAACAACAATGCCCCGATGGTGGCCGGCCGCGATGTATTGTGGAATAATGAAATGGCCGCAGACGACGTTAAAAAACCATGCGAAGCTGAGAAAATGGATGCCGAGGATCCCCTGTTCATCCTATATACCAGCGGCAGCACCGGCAAGCCCAAGGGTGTATTGCACACTACTGCCGGCTATCTCCTGTACTGCATGACCACGTTCCACTATATCTTCGATTACAAAGATGAAGATACATTCTGGTGCACAGCCGATATCGGCTGGGTAACCGGTCACAGCTATATAGTCTACGGACCTCTGGCCATGGGCGCGACCAGCCTGATGTTCGAAGGCGTACCCAACTATCCCAAGCCGGACAGGTTCTGGGACATCGTCGAGAAATACAAGGTCAACATCCTTTACACCGCCCCCACCGCCATCCGCGCCATCATGAAAGACGGTGATGACTGGGTCAAGAAGCATGACCTGTCCTCACTCAGGCTCCTCGGCACGGTCGGCGAGCCGATCAATCCCGAAGCCTGGATGTGGTATTACAACTTGATCGGCGGCGGCAGGTGTCCGATCGTCGATACCTGGTGGCAGACCGAGACAGGCGGCATCCTGATCACCCCGCTGCCCGGCGCATGGCCTCTGAAACCAGGTTCTGCGACTCTTCCGTTCTTCGGCGTTGCAGTCAAAGTTATCAGGGAAGACCGCACTACTGCAGGCGTCAACGAGGGCGGCTCGCTTATCATCGAGAAACCATGGCCCGGCCTTATGCGCACGGTCTATGGCGATCCCGAGAGATTCAAGAATACCTACTTCGTCCAGAACCCGGGCGTGTACACTACCGGCGACGGCGCCAGGGTTGACGAGGACGGCTACTACTGGCTGATGGGCCGTATTGATGACGTTATCAACGTATCCGGCCACAGGATCGGTACTGCTGAAGTCGAGAGCGCTCTGGTTTCCCATCCCAAGGTCGCAGAGGCTGCCGTGGTCGGCATGCCCCATGATATCAAAGGCCAGGGCATCTATGCCTACGTAACCCTCAAGTCCGGTGTCGAGAAGTCGGACGATCTCAAGAAAGAGCTAATCGCACATGTGCGCAAAGAGATCGGCCCCATCGCTCTCCCGGACAAGATCCAGTGGGCCGACGGCCTGCCCAAGACCCGCAGCGGCAAGATCATGCGCAGGGTACTCACCAAGATCGCTGCCAATGATGTGTCCAACCTGGGTGATACTTCTACCCTGGCTGATCCCGCCGTTGTCGACGATTTGGTCAAGAACAGGATCTAATCTCAAGCAATTGAGAAACGGCGCTGCCGGTAAAGCAGCGCCGTCTCTTTTTGCTGATAATGACGCGGATATGGCCTGGGCTGATCGTGAGTACGTGCGTTGACACCTTCTGCGGCAGCCACGTATAATAACGAGCCAGTATTTTCATTCACTAATAATTAAGAGGAGGTATCAATTTGGCACAACAGGAAGGCACGGAGATTTTAAGGTCGATTAAAGACACAACGGCAAATCCAGCACCGCTGGGACTCGTTGCATTTGGCATGACCACTGTTCTCCTTAATTTGGCTAATGCAGGGATTTTCACTCTGGGTTCGATGATCCTGGCCATGGGCATATTCTATGGTGGTATCGCGCAGGTGATCGCTGGTATACTGGAATGGAAAAAGGGAAATACATTCGGCGCAACGGCGTTCACGTCATATGGACTTTTCTGGCTTTCACTCGTAGCGCTGCTGGTAATGCCCAAAATCGGTTGGTGGGATAAAACGGATGGTGGGGGTATGATCGCCTATTTTATCATGTGGGGTATCTTCACCCTGGTTTTATTCGTGGGGACCTTAAAGCTCAACCGGGCATTGCAGGTTGTATTTGGAACGCTTACTTTACTTTTCTTCCTGCTTGCAATTACTGACATAACAGGCAATGCGGTCGTAGGCATGATCACCGGATACGAAGGGATTATTTGCGGTTTTTCAGCTATCTATGCTGGTCTGGCGCAGGTACTTAACGAGGTATACGGTAAGGTTGTTTGGCCCATCGGGCCGGTAGCCAAATAGTTTCCTGTTAACTAAACAATATCTATTCAGGAGGCCGGCTTATAAGCCGGCCTCCTGCTTTTTTATACCTTGCGATCCGCAGTGCTACAATAGTATGGTCTGTTCAGACAAAGGAAATTTATGACGCTCAATAATATAGTTGTGCGCGGAGCACGCGAGCACAACCTTAAGAATATAGATGTTACCATACCCCGCGACAAGCTGGTGGTGATTACCGGCGTCTCGGGGTCCGGCAAAAGTTCTCTGGCTTTCGATACCATCTATGCTGAAGGACAAAGACGCTATATCGAATCCCTATCGGCCTATGCCCGTCAGTTCCTGGGACGCATGGATAAGCCGGACGTCGATTACATTGAAGGCTTAAGCCCGGCGATCTCAATCGATCAGAAAGGCCCTTCACACAACCCGCGTTCGACTGTGGGTACCGTTACCGAAATATATGACTACCTGCGGTTGTTGTTTGCTCGCGTAGGCAGGCCGTATTGCCCGCAGTGCGGCCGTGAGATAGCCCGCCAGACCGTGCAGCAAATCGCGGATGCTGTTCTGAATATCGAGCCGGGCAAGAGGATTATGATACTTTCGCCGCTGATCAGGGACAGGAAAGGCGAGCATCAGCAGATATTTGATGACCTGCGCAAGGCCGGCTTCGTACGTGTGAGGGTGGATGGCTATGTCCGTGACCTGTCGGAGGAATTTAAGCTCGACAAGAATAGGAAACACAACGTGGAAGCGGTGGTGGACCGCATCGTAACCGGCGAGGGAAGTAACACAGCAAGGATTGCTGACTCTGTAGAGACTGCGCTTAAGTTGGGTGGTGGAGTAGTTTTAATCTCGGTATTGGAGGGTGAAGAGCTGCTTTTTTCCGAGCATTTCGCCTGCGTGAATTGCGGGATCAGCCTGGGGGAAATAGCTCCCCGGACATTCAGCTTCAATAGTCCTCACGGCGCCTGCCCCACCTGCACCGGGTTGGGTTTCAAGCTGGAAATCGATCCGGACCTGGTGATACCCAATAAAAACCTGACCATTGCGGAAGGGGCCATCAGGCCCTGGGCTACCTACAGCTGGTATATAAGCCAGCTTGAAGAGATAGCAGACCGCTACGGCTTCTCACTGAGGGTGCCTGTAAAAAGGCTCAGTAAAGAGCACTTGAACCTCGTGTTGTATGGAGAAAACCCTGAAAAACACCGGTACCGTTACCGCTTCGGCAAGGTACGTGAATATGCGGTGGGTTTTGAGGGCGTCATACCCAATCTCGAAAGGCTTTACAGGGAAACTGAATCGGAAAACAGGCGTGCAGAGATAGAAAAATATATGTCGGCGTCGCCCTGTCTGGCCTGCGAAGGTAAAAGGCTGAAGCCGGAATCGTTGGCGGTAAAGATCGACGGCAAGAATATCATGGACGTGACCGTCATGTCGGCGGTGGAGGCAGGTTCCTGGATAACGGCTGTCACGGGTATGCGGGACGGCAAGTCTATATTGAGTGCAAATGAAAAGACCATCGCCCAGCAGATCATCAAAGAGATAAACGCCAGGCTGGGGTTTCTCAAAGATATCGGCCTGGGCTATTTGACACTGGAACGCGCCTCGATGACGTTAAGCGGTGGCGAAGCGCAGCGTATCAGGCTGGCGACCATGATCGGCAGCGGCTTGATGGGTGTTCTCTATATCTGTGATGAGCCAACCATCGGGCTGCATCCTGCTGACATCCACAGGTTGATAAATACCCTCAAGAAGTTGAGGGATTTGGGCAATACGGTAATCAGTGTGGAGCACGATGAGGCCATGATGCGGGCGGCGGACTTTATCGTCGATCTCGGGCCGGGCGCAGGCGAACACGGTGGTTCCATAGTCGCCACCGGCACAATCGATGATGTGATGAAAAGCCGCGACTCGGTAACGGGTCAGTATTTGAGTGGGGCCAAAGAGATTCCCATGCCGAGGAAACGCAGGAACGGCTCCGGCAAATACATGGTGATCAAGGGAGCCGCCGAAAACAACTTGAAGGACATCGATGTCAAGATACCTCTGGGCAAGCTGGTATGTATCAGCGGGGTATCCGGCAGCGGCAAGAGCACCCTCATGAACGACGTGCTTTATAAGAAGCTGGCGCAGATTTTCTATCAGTCCAGGGAGAAGCCGGGTAAATGCGATGCAATCACCGGGACGGAGAACATAGACAAGGTTATTAACATCGACCAGTCACCTATAGGCCGCACGCCGCGCAGCAATCCAGCCACCTACACGGGTGCGTTTACTCCAATAAGAGAGCTGTTTGCATCGGTGCCTGAAGCCAGGGTACGCGGCTATGGGCCGGGAAGGTTTTCCTTTAATGTGCGCGGGGGCAGATGTGAGGCCTGCCAGGGCGAGGGTTATATTCAAATAGAGATGCAGTTCCTGCCTGATGTAACAGTGCCATGCGAGGTATGCAAGGGCAAACGTTACAACCGTGAGGCTCTGGAGATTCAGTTCAAGGGTAAGAGCATATCAGATGTGCTGGACATGACCATCGAGGAAGCTACAGCCTTTTTCGAGAACTTTCCCAAGGTAAAGAATAAGTTGGGAACACTGCAGGATGTGGGGTTGGGTTATATGAGGCTGGGCCAGCCGGCTCCCACCTTGTCGGGCGGCGAGGCGCAGCGCGTCAAACTGGCCACTGAATTATCGCGCAGATCTACGGGCAAGACCGTCTATATACTGGATGAGCCCACCACCGGGCTTTCGTTTGCCGATATAGATTGCCTGCTCAGGGTGCTGCAAAGGCTGGTTGATGCCGGCAATACAGTGGTCATCATCGAACATCATCTTGACGTGATAAAAAATGCCGATCATATAATCGACCTCGGGCCGGGTGCAGGGGATGAGGGCGGCTATGTCATAGCTACGGGAACACCGGAGCAAGTGGCGGAAATAGAAGGTTCTGCAACCGGACGTTACCTGAGGGACATCCTGCGAGAGAAGAGCGCAGCGGGCGCTGCACCAGTTCGTTAATAAAAGTGCCCTCGTGCCCAAGTACTGCCCGGCATTGGGGATCGATAAGGCACTTGAAGAGATCTGGCAGAAGCGTCCATATCAAATTACCAATTGCCCTATTTTATGAATCTACTCCCGTACCGAATCGTTGTTTCACTCGCTCATTCCAAACCTGGAGTGATACAAGTTCGCGACTGATTATGCCCAGGGTTTTGGGGTTTATAATGTGATCCACAACTAGCTGGCGTCCGGCTTCTTCAACTGCTGCAGGAATATCTTGTACGGGGGCTCCGGCCTCGAGCATCATTTTCAAGTACACTGCATGCGGTCTGAGCAGCGCCTCTGCAAATACACGGTCGACTTTGCTGCATACGGTTTCCATATAAGAAATCAAAGGGTCGAAATTTTCCAACCCCCAGAACCCGCAGCTTGAGACCAGTATTATACGGCCTTTATTAGCTGGGAGCAGAGGTATCATCCTGTCCAGAAGGTTTTTCATCTGGCCGTTCATTGTCCAGATATATAGCGGGCTGGCCAACACCAGCACATCTGCACCCAGTTTGGGAGTCAGCATCTGTATATCATCGTTCTGGAGGCACTTACCGGGGGTTTTCAGCATACAGTTGAGTTCGCCCCGGCATGGGTTGATGTCCAAGTCGCAGGTATAAAATAGCTCTACCTCTGCGCCTGCACTGCTCATCCCTTTAAGAAAGGGATTCAAGATTAGCGCCGTATTGCCTTTATCTTTGTGAGGGCTGCTGTTAAATGCCAGGACTTTCATGATAGAAACTGACCTCGTTGTATACGAACAAATAGGTAATAATCATACCATTGAGGAAGTAATATTTCATACCCGCTGTAATATATGGTTTGGAAAGCTTTGAAGAGGGACGGGTAATAACCTGTAACCTTTTAGGCCTTAATAGTTCCTGTATGAAAGTTATAGATTTAGGTGCAGGGAAAAATACTACTGTGAAGGAGTATCGGTAGAATTCTTTAATTTATTAAGTATCTGGGTAACGGAGCTGCTGTAATTTTCGCTGCCGGCGGTGGGAAAAGTAGACGCTCCTGGATTGTTTACAGCGTGAAAACGCGTTGGATTAATAGTCTCTGAGTCTTTTCCGGCACAGAAGGGGCCGGCTCTGCAAACCCAGAAAGAAAAAGTCATGGTCGCCGCAATGGCTGCCATGAGTAACACGGCCAATCCCAGCCCCTGAAACCCTCTCTGCCAACCGGTCAGACTCATAAACGTTCTGTCTATTCTTCCAGCCATCTAAAGACCTATTTGGCCTCAATATAGATAGATGCTAGTATTGCTAGAGCTATTATATCTGCTCAAAGGAAATTCTCAATGGCTAGTTAGTACCGAAAATATAGTACTTAAGTCATGAATTCTACTGGTATAAACGAACAAACCACATGCTATACTTAATATAAATGCTTATAGAAGTACGCATAGGTCCGGGCAAAAGAAAATTATCCGAGTCTATTGCCAGGGTCAGCCGGCTTTGCGGGACGCCGCTGAATAAAATACACAGGGTCCCGCATATTTCGTTATACGGGAGTTTTTCTGCCGACTATCAGCAGGTGGATCGGGTCAAGGAGGCCCTCCTGACTGTCGGCAGGCGCTATTCGTTCTTGCCTTATCTCATCGACGGTTTTCGTTGGATCAACGGTCAACACGGCCGGGTCATATACTTCAACATAGTTGCTGCTGCCGAATTTAAAAAGTTCAGGCAGGAGCTGGCGCAGAGGCTACTCAAAATTGTGCCCAGGACACAGCCATTTGATAAAGCGGAAGACTTTTTATTCCACTCGACTCTGGCTTATAAATTGGACAGCCGGGAATTCGAAAAGATGTGGTCGTGTGTGTCCATCGATAAAGTTCTGGCCGAGAAATATTCAACCCACATGGAAAATACTGAAGACTACCACATGAGATATTTCTATTTACTGCTGAATTCTCTCAGGGTAACATTCCTGAATGACCAATCGAAGATAGTTTGCGAATATGATTTTTTACAGCAAAGGTTGCTCACCAGGGGTGAGGCGCTAAGTAGTGACGATTGGAGCCGTACCTTAAAGCTGTTTAGAATAGCTAAAGGCATCGAAGGGTATGGATTTCGTGATAAACGCGGGTCTATATACCTTAGTAGTGATCTTCACCTGGATCACTCAAATATAATTCATTACTGTGCCCGGCCTTTTGCATCCGAGAACGTTGGAGAAATGAATAAAGTGCTGGTGGAGAACTGGAATAACACTGTTGGTTCTAGCGAGGTTTATTTCCTGGGCGATCTATCTTTTGGAAGAGGAGCAAGGCCTGCAGGTTACTGGCTGGAAAGGCTCAAAGGGAAAATTAACTTTATAAGAGGGTGGCACGATGTTGATGTCAGGTATGCTAAAGAATACCAAATAGTCAAGGGCGGAAGGTATACTTTTCTATTGGTGCATGACCCCGACCGGCTCCCTGTTGACTGGAACGGCTGGATTATCCACGGGCACAAGCACAATAATGATATGAAGAACTATCCTTTTATCAACGGGGATAAAAAGACCATCAATATCAGCCCGGAACTGGTCAATTACAGGCCGGTAAGCCTGGATTTTCTCAGTTCACTGAAGCTGAATTCAATCAAGCGAATGGATACTATAGACAGCATGCCTATAATGAGATGACGGCATTGCCTGTGTGCTACCCTTCACAAATTCTCTTAAAAAGTATACATTTTCATAAACGCGGAGGGGTGCTTCTATCAGAGTAACCAACATATCTCCTAACCTGAAACTGCTTGACCTGCAGCCGCCGATACCCGGCTATGGCAAGTTCATATCCGGTTATCTTGTTATAGGCCGGAAGAGGGCCGTTATCGATCCCGGACCGGCCATCGCCATCGATGGACTGCTCAAGGCGCTGGCCGAAGCAGGCACAAAGCCGCAAGAGATCGATTATATTGTGCTGACGCATATCCATATAGACCATGCAGGCGGCATCGGCAAAGCTGTCGGGGCAATGCCCAATGCCATGGTCGTTGTCCATGAGAGGGCCTTGCCTCACCTGGTTAACCCTGAAAAATTATGGGCTGCCAGCCTGCGAACCCTGGGCGACCTGGCGATCAAATATGGTGAGATAGAGCCCGTGCCGGCAGCGAGAATCGTTGCTGCCCAGGATAATATGAAGCTGGACCTGGGCGGTATAGAATTGGAAGTATATTTTACGCCCGGGCATGCCATACATCATTTAAGCTTGTTCGATCGGGCACACGGCATTCTCCTGGCGGGTGAAGCAGCTGGCGTATGTACCGACGGGAAGGTCAGGCCTGCCACGCCGCCTCCTTTCAAGCTGGAGGAAATGCTGGCTTCGGTTGATAAGCTGATAGGACTAAAACCGATCAAGCTGTGCTATGGACACTTCGGATGCTACGACAACGGGCTGGCAAGGCTCGAGCAATATAGAAAAAAACTATTAACCTGGCAGCAAATAGTCATCGACGAAACTGGCCTGGGCAAAAGCGCTGAAGTGATCCTGTCTGTATTGAGAGAGAGGGACCGCGACCTCTCATACCTGGATAAATTGGGTGAAGATGAATACCAGAGAGAAATGGTATTGCTTTTGAACAGCATTCGTGGTATGGCCTCGGCCGCCTAAATGCACTAACCGGGGTAATTTTCGCAAGCCGTGCCAGCCTGGCCGTCATTTATGTGAATCTTGTCTGATGCTGGCTTGAATGGTATACTACTCTATCGATTATGAAGCTGTGGCGCACACCTTTCGACCATAACCATTCTGCCGAACCTCTGGCCTACGTATTTATCGACAGGGAAAGATGCAAGGGGTGTGGTTTTTGCGCCGAATATTGCCCATGCGATGTCCTCAAGATGGGTTCGGAGCTTAGCTCCAAGGGCTACCAATTAGCAGTTGTCAAAGATGGCGACAAGTGCCTCGCCTGCGGATTCTGCGAATTGATATGCCCGGAATTCGCCGTCAAGCTCACCATCAACAATAAGGTCCATTCTGAAATTAAGTCATAATCTGCCGCGACCAGGATTTTCGCCGGGATAAAGCTGCAGGTTAAATATTGAATGTAATTCTGGCGTGTTTTTATTTGAAAGAACAATATGACAGATAATGGACACCTTTCAGGTGAGTTTTTCATTAACGGCGATGTGGCCTGTGCCGAGGGAGCGATAAGCGCCGGCTGCCGGTTCTTCGCCGGCTATCCCATCACACCCGCCACCGAGATAGCTGAGAGGATGAGCCGCCGCCTTCCTGTAGTGGGTGGTACGTACATCCAGATGGAAGATGAGATTGCTTCGATGAACGCTATACTTGGAGCCTCCTGGGCCGGTGTTAAATCGATGACGTCTACATCCGGTCCCGGCTTCAGCCTTATGATGGAAAACATCGGGCTGGGAGTCATGTTGGAGACGCCGTGCGTAGTGGTTGATATTCAGCGTGCGGGCCCTTCCACCGGGTTGCCTACTCTTGTCGGCCAACAGGATGTCATGCAGGCCAGGTGGGGCTCCCACGGCAGCTATGAGATCATAGCCCTTAGCCCGGATTCGCCTCAACATATGTTCGACCTGACCGTCAAAGCTTTCAATCTCTCGGAGAAATATCGCGTGCCGGTATTGATCATGTCCGATGAGGTCGTAGGGCATATGAGCGAAAAGGTAGTGATCCCCGAGATCTCTGCCGCCGACCTTATTTACAGGAAAATGCCGCAAATCGGCAGCGGCCCCTATCACCCTTATAAAGCGGACGAGAGCCTGGTACCGCCCATGGCAATTGCCGGGCAGGGATACCGTTTCCACGTTACGGGCCTAACACATGATGAGAGCGGCTATCCTGCGATGACGGCCGCTGCTCAAGACAGGCTCATCACCAGGCTGGTGGATAAAATCAAGACCCATGCCGATGATATCATTTTGTACGATGAATATATGACCGACGATGCCGAAATAGTGGTATGCGCGTACGGGATTACTTCCCGTATTGCCAGGTATGCTGTCAAGCTGGCGCGCCAGCAGGGCATCAAGGCCGGGTTTTTACAGCTCATCACACTGTGGCCCTTCGCCGAACGACGTGTCCGTGAGCTTGCTTCCCGTGTTAAGACGTTTATAGTTCCCGAGATCAACCGCGGGCAAATTGTCTACGAGGTGGAGCGATGTTCCTGCGGCAAAGCCCGCAGCCTGTCCGTACCGCATTCGGGCGGCGACGTGCACAAGCCGGAAACGATACTTGCTGCCATTAAGGAGTGCCATGCCTGATCATGAGGGCAACGGACATTCAATAATCGCCAAATATCTCAGGCAGGACAGGCTTCCGCATATCTGGTGCCCGGCCTGCGGAATAGGGCCGGCTTTGAACTGCTTTTTGAGGGCAATAGATAAATCGGGACTGGATCCGGATAAGATATCAGTTATCTCCGGCATAGGCTGCTCGGGACGTGTAGCCGGATATGTTAAGTTGGATTCCTTTCATACTACGCATGGCCGCGCCATCCCGTTCGCAACGGGTTTGAAGCTGGCTAACCCGGAATTGAAGGCAGTGGTCTTTTCGGGCGACGGTGACCTGGCGGCTATAGGAGGAAACCACCTCATTCATGCCGCCCGCCGCAACGTAGATATGACCGTTATCTGCATAAATAACTTCAACTACGGTATGACCGGAGGCCAGGTGGGCCCCACCGCTCCCTATGATGTGCGCACATCCACCACACCTTACGGAAATTTTGAATCGCCTTTCAACCTGCCGTTGCTGCTCTATGCCAGCGGTGCAACATATATTGCCAGATGGACGGTTTTGCACCTGCATCAGCTTGAAAACACCATGACAGAGGCATTATTGAAGCCAGGCTTTTCATTCGTCGAAGTCATCAGTCCCTGCCCTGCCGTTTACGGCAGGATGAACAAGGAGCCCGAAGGGCTTGATTCGCTCAAGAGTTATGAGAAGAGGAGCATTATCAAGAACGGCGCAGACCCCAAAGACGTTGGTATAACTCAGAACGGCCCTATAATCGTAGGAAAATTTATCGATGTAGATCGTCCTACCCTGCACACCAACCTGGCGGTGGTCGCCGAAAGGGCCAAGAAACAGGTTAAAAATAGTTAAGCGAAGATAATTTCCAGGAAGCTTAAATGAAAAAAGCTGAAATCAGACTGGCAGGATTCGGCGGACAGGGCATAGTCCTGCTGGGCAATATCATAGGCAAAGCTGCCTCCATTTACAATAATTCTTATGCAGCGCTTACCCAAAGCTATGGCCCCGAATCCAGGGGCGGCTCATGCCGTGCCGAAGTTATCATCAGCGACTCCCCCGTGGAGTATCCATATATAACCGACCCCGAAGTGCTGGTTATTCTATCTCAAGAGGCCTACAACGAGTTTGGCGCCGGGGCTAAGGGTCATGTTCTCCTGATCGTCGATTCGGAACTGGTTAAGATGGATACCCCGCCTGCCGCAAGGATGCTTTCCATACCGGCCAGCAGGCTCGCTAAGGAGATGGGGAAACCTGTAGTGGCCAATATCATCATGCTTGGTTTTCTGGCAGCCAATAGCGATGTTGTGTCGCGTGAGGCGCTGGAGCGGGCAGTTAAAGATTTTATCCCCGCCGGTACCGAGAGCTTCAATATGAAGGCGTTCGAACTGGGATTCAATTACTCATCACCCGACGAAAGGCCTGCGTAACATGGGGAAAAGCATACGCGCCGCAGTTATAGGCAGAACCATCGATGCGCTGCAGGCGGCGCTCTACCTGGCCAAAATAGGCACGCAGGTAAAGTTCATCACGGATGCCCCCGCCTTTGCCTTCTTTGAATCCAGCGGGGTTGATCCCCGGCTGTTCTGGTCTACAGTGTTAAATGCCATTCAGGATCCGAACATCGAATTCGTTTACAACACTTCCACCGTCGATATATGCGGTGAAAAGGGCAATTTCAATATAAAGACCACGCAACAACTAAGATACATTGACAGCGACCTGTGCACGGGATGCAAGAAATGCGAAGAGAACTGTTCCACAAGGCTGACCAAGACAAGCGACGGTAAAAACGTAATATTGAATGCAGTTCACAAGCCGTATCCTGGCAATAAGTCCGTGCCGTCAACCATGGTCATCGATAAAAACGGGATCTCGCCCTGTCGTGCCTCATGCCCGCTGGGCATAAATGTCCAGGGATTCGTATCCCTGCTGGCCAATAACAAGGTCCAGGAGGCCTACGACCTGATCAACGGATCGGCTCCCTTGGGAGGTATCCTGGGGCGCTTGTGCAAGCATCCCTGCGAGAGCAAATGCAGCCGGGCTAAAGTTGATAGTGCTGTCTCAATCAGATCATTGCACCGCTATGCTTATGATAATGTGGTTAGTCCTGCCGGAAAACACCTGGTAGCGGCTGGGCCTGCTTCCACTAGCAAAATAGCCATTATAGGCAGCGGCCCTGCAGGCCTCATGGCCGCCTGGGACCTCAAACGCAGGGGGTATGACCCAACTATTTTTGAATCCCATAACGTTATAGGCGGCATGCTGGCCACGGGCATTCCCAGGTTTAGATTATCCAGGGAAATCCGGGAACGGGAACTCGGTCAATTATTGGACATGGGGATCAAGATCAGGACCGGTATCACGGTGGGCCCTGATATCGATTTTGCTTACCTGAAAGAACGTGATTATAAGGCCTTTTTCCTGGCCATCGGCGCATCCAGGAACAATAAACTGGGTATAGAAGGCGAGGATCTATCGGGTGTTATAGATTGCATGTCCTTTCTATTGCTGCTCAACCTTACTGACGACCTTTTCATCGGATCCAACATTGTAATTATCGGCGATGGCAACAGCGCTGTCGATTCGGCCCGCGCTGCCATCAGACAAAATAAAGGCAGCGTTAAAATCGTGAGCTGGACCGTGCCGGAAGAATTGACGGCATCTGCAGACGAGATTCAGGAAGCACGGGAAGAGGGCGTTTCCATCGAGTATTCGTCCTACCCCGTGGAAATACTGGGAAATAAGAACAAGGTGACGGGGGTGCGCTTCTGCCGAACGAAGTTGACTGATGAGTTGATGCGCAATGGTTGGCATAGGCCCGAGCCTGTGGAAGGGACTGATTTTATTATCGAAGCAGACCATGTTATCGTCGCCATAGGCCAGTCGGCGGATGCAACCCAGTTGAACCTCGAAGGCCTCGACATAGAGAAAGCGTCAGGCACGATCAGGGTCAATCCGCTCACTCTGGCAACTAATTTACCCGGCGTATTTGCCGGCGGCGACTGTATGCGTGGTCCCAACAATGTCGTCGAAGCCATGGCCGACGGCCTGAAAGCCGCCGAGTCTATTGACAGATATCTGTCCGATTCCGATTTGGAAGAGGGCAGGCAAATTGCGTCTAAAAAGGTAGCGGAAGTGGATTTGGACTCGGTCTGGGCCTTTCCTGTCAAGAGGGCGGAGATGCCGTACCTGGATATGGAAAGCAGGAAAAATACCTATGAGGAAACGACGACGGGGTTCCCTGCTCAGACCATGGTCGAAGAGGCGCAAAGGTGCCTGAGTTGCGCTCTGTGTAGTGAGTGTATGGAGTGCATTAAGGTATGTAAGTCCAATGCGATCAGGCACAATGACACCGTTAGGCATAAGGACGTAGAAGCGGATGTTATCCTGAAATTTCCTGCTGAAGATATGGGCGTAAAGGAGGAGGGTCCGGCGGCCGATAAGAGCGGTGTATATACAATCAGCCACGGGACCGATCGGTCGGAAGGCGATGTTAATGTAAAACTCATGGCAGCCGTAATGCAGACCATACTGGATTCGGATCTTGAATTTTTGGATAAGTTGTCAACAGGCCGTTTCGGCTGCGACGATCAAGCTGAAGGCAGTCATGATCCAATCCACTATCTTGAGGATCATACCCTGCCGGAAAGCAAGCAGGGCATATTCCTCTGCCGTTGCAATGGGGAGAATAGCTCGGCCATAGATTTCGGGCGACTAAGCCTCGGTGCTCAGAAACTAAATATCGCACATATATCCGAGATTGAGCAAGCATGTACAGAAGAAGGGGCGCAGGTCATCGCACAACGTTGGAAAGAAGCCGGCCTGGACCGTGCTGTTGTAGCCGCCTGCAGGTGCTGCAATTACGACCAGATTTGTTATAGCTGCAACGATAGGCGCATCCTCAGCAGTCACTACCTTAGGCGTAATATTCCAGGTCAAAGCAGTTCAGATATCGAGTATGTCAATATCAGGGAACTATGCGCCTGGGCGCATGGTGACGACCGGCAGTCGGCGACTGACAAAGCGCTTAAAATTCTGGAGGCGGCAGTGCTCCTCCCTCCTTCTGGTCATCAAAAATACGAGCGCCACCCGATTAACCCTGCGGCACTTTTTATTGGGGAGTCCGGTACCGCTAAGATTGCAGCCATGACCCTGGAAGTACTGGGCTGCAAACTGTTTCAGGTAACGCAGGTGCCCGATTCCCTTGAGATAGGCGGCCAGCCCGGCGACTACCATGTAAAGCTGGGGTTTTCGGATAGAAACGAGGTAATAAAGACCGGAACTATCATTATTGATGCGTCTCTTAAGCAGGCTGACCTCGATAAGTTGGGTTATACCTATACAGGGAGGCTGTTTCAGCGTTTAATTTCCGGTATGGTTAAAGATCACGCCGGATCAAAATTAAACCTCAATAAGTATGCGTCGGCTCTTAACAGGGCCGGGCTTTTTATCAACCCCCCGTTGACGGGCCGTGAGAAAGGGGATGAAAGTGCACAGGGTGTTGCATTGGCGGCTGCCATATTATTGTATCTCCGGTCGAATTGGATTACGGCCCGGGATTCGGTGGCTCAGGTCAATACGGCTCTGTGCCGCGGCTGCCGGACCTGTATAGAACGTTGCCCGATAATTGAAATGCGCGAAGGGGCCAACGGCTTACTGCACTCCCATCTTGAACGTTTCCTGTGCATGGGTTGTGGGGCCTGCGCCAGCGTATGCCCCACAGGCGCTATCTACCTCAGTGGCCAGGATAAAAGTAGGATCGGTACAGCATTGAAATCATTCCTGTGTCCGGCGGAAATATGATATTACAGGTGACTCGTGACAGCTAAAATATTGATATTCTCTTGCAATTGGGATGGCTGGAGCTGCATTGACTCAGCCGCCAATGCCGGCCTGAGTTATCCGGTTTCGGTAAATATAATTAAATTAACCTGCCTTTCCAGCCTGAATGCGGGTTTTATGCTGAAGGCCTTTGAACATGGCGCTGATGGCGTTATGTTACTCGGTTGCCAAAATCAGCAGTGCCGCTACGGTCAATTTGATAATAGTATCGAGATAGAATGCGACAAAGCCAGAGAGATCATTAAAATGCTGGGCGTTAAAGGCGATAGAATCATGCTGGCAAGATTGGCACCCTTCGATGGGAGGGGATTTATCGAACAGCTTAACGGATTTATTCACGGGATCAAGAACCCGGCCATACCGGCCGGCGCACAAAAAGCCGACAAGCCGTAGATGGAGATTAAGTGTCAGAGCTGAAAGATATAATACGTCAGACTAAAGCGCACTTCTGCCTGGACTGCGGAAAATGCACCGCGGTGTGCCCGGTCAGCCGCTATGATCAGCAGTTCAGCCCGCGCTTGATTGTCCGCAAAGCGTTGCGTCATCCGGAGAAAATTTACGCAGACCGCAATATATGGTCATGCATCGGCTGCAATATGTGCACGATCAGATGTAATTATAACGTGAGCTTCGTTGATTTCATCAGGTACCTGCGTATGAAATCACGTGAACATGGGATGGAACCTGTATATAACCACAGTGGTGTGACCGAGTCGGTTATGCACTTGATGGGCAAAAAGGAGACCCGGCAGGACAGGTTGGACTGGATACCTCAGGATATAAATGTCAGCCCGTCAGCGGACACGGCTTTCTTTGTAGGATGTGCTCCCTACTTTGATTCTATTTTCAAGGATATCGGCGTCAAATCAACGGATAGCCCCATCGGCGCCATGCGTCTCCTTAACCGGGCCGGTGTTGCCTTTACTGTACTGGCCAACGAACGCTGCTGCGGGCATGATTTGATTTTATCGGGAGATAAGAGTGGTTTTATTAACCTGGGACAGGCCAATATTCATGAGATAAATAAACGTAGCATAAAAAAAATAATAACCGCCTGCCCGGAGTGTTACTATACGCTGAAAATAGACTACGCCCGGTTTTTTCCGGACTGGCATATGGAAGTACAACATTTAGCAGAAGTACCCGATATAATTAAAATTGAGGTTAATGTGGGCGAAAAAGGGAGAAACCGGCCAAAAGTGACCCTTCATGATTCATGCAAGCTGGGCAGGTATTTTAGAAAATATGATGAGCCGCGCAATATTTTACGTACTCTAGCTGATGCCGAACTGATCGAGATGGAATATAACAGGGATAATGCTCTCTGCTGCGGGGCTAATCCCTGGATGTTCTGCGGCTCGGTCAATAAACAAATTCAGGATGAAAGGCTCAGGCAGGCCGATGCAACCGGGGCTGATTTCCTGATCACTTCTTGCCCCAAGTGCCAGATCCATTTAACATGTGCCCAGCGGTCAAACGGCCAGGCCGAAGAAAAAATAAAAATCGTTGACATGTACCATTTCATCTCAGAGAGAGCTCTCAAGGAGAACGATTAATTGGAAGAAGCAAGCAATAGAGTAGGCGTTTTTGTATGCGACTGCGGCATGAATATCGCCGGTTCGGTGGATTGTGAAGCCGTTAAAGATATGGCTTCCACCGTTCCCGGTGTCGTAGTGGCCATGAGAAATAAATATACGTGCTCAGACCCTGGACAGGAAGAGATTAAGAGATGTATTCACGAGCACAACCTGGACCGCGTGGTGGTTGCTTCATGCTCACCCAGGATGCACGAGACGACCTTTCGCAACTGTATAAGCAAGGCAGGCATGAATTCTTATCTTCTGGAGATGGCGAATATCCGTGAGCATTGCAGTTGGGTTCACCTGCATGATAAAAAAGCGGCTACCGAAAAAGCCATGGATATTGTCAAAGTGGCCGTAGCCAAAGCAAGGCTGCTGCAGCCTATCGAAGAGACTAAAATCCCGGTTACGGACGCGGCGCTGGTCATCGGTGGTGGGGTTGCAGGGATTCAAGCCGCGCTGGACCTAGCGGATTCGGGACACAAGGTTTATTTAATTGAACGTCAACCTTCCATCGGCGGAATCATGGCCCAGTTGGATAAGACTTTTCCGACGATGGACTGTTCCATATGTGTGCTGGGTCCCAAGATGATGGACGCTGGCAAGCATCCCAATATCGAGTTGATAGCCTTCAGTGAGATATCCAGTGTTTCAGGCTATATCGGAAACTACACTGTCGTTATAAATAAAAAAGCCCGATACGTTAACGAGCTGGATTGCAATTCCTGCGGCAAATGCGCCGAAGTTTGCCCGGTGGTGGTACCAGATGAATTTCAGCAGGGATTTTCCTCGCGCAAAGCGGCTTTTATCCCCTTTCCGCAGGCCGTGCCGCCGGCATACATAATCGATATGAAAAACTGCCTAGGCAACAATCCAGTCAGGTGCAATAAATGCGTGGAAGTCTGCGAAAAGAAATGCATCGATTTGAATATGGCTGACAGAGAAATCGAGATAAAGGTTGGCGCCATCATCGTATGCACCGGGATGGATATCTACGACCCGACCGTCCTGGACGAGTACGGCTATACGCGCTTTGAAAATGTAATCACAACTATGGAGTTCGAGCGACTGATCTGCGGCGGCGGGCCGACCGAGGGGCAGATTTTACGTCCTACCGACCGCAAGGTGCCAAAGCGCATTGGCTTCATTCAATGCGTGGGCTCGCGAACGGCCAACCGGGGAAACCCCTACTGCTCCAATGTCTGCTGCATGAATACCATTAAAGACAGCCTCCTGATTAAAGAGCACTATACGGATACTGAGATATATGTGTTTTACATGGATATCCGTGCTTACGGCAAAGGTTTTGAAGACCTCTACAAAAGATCTCAGGAAGAAGGTGTGCATTATATTCGCGGATTCCCTGGAGAAGTGACCGAAGACCCGGCCAACTGTAATATCAAGGTGCGTGTAGAAAATACCACCACCTGCCAGGTGGAGGAATATGAGTTGGACCTTCTGGTGCTGTCGGTTGGATTGCACCAGGATAGCGGGCTCAAGAAGCTGTGTAACCTGCTGAATATCTCGCTGACCTCGGACGGGTTTGTGATGGAAGCGCATCCTAAGCTGAAGCCGGTAGATGCCCCCACGCCGGGCATATTTTTCGCAGGCTCCGTTGAGGCGCCCAAGGATATCAAAGACAGCGTCACTCAAGCCAGTGCCGCAGTATCCCGCAGCTCTATAATCTTAAATGCGGACTTTATCAAGGGTGACGGCGTCAAAGCATTTGTTGATCAGGAGAAGTGCACTTCCTGCGGGGTATGTGCCAGGGTTTGCCCCTATAATGCCATCGAGGTAGACATTAAGGCCAAGAGTGGGGCTAAGATAATTGTCGCAGCCTGCGCAGGCTGCGGCGCCTGCTCGGCTGAATGCCGTTTTGATGCTATAACCATCCACCACTTCATGGAAGACCAGGTTCTTTCCCAGATCAGCTCAGCGTTGGCCGATAACCCGCAAAAAAAGATTATCACCTTCCTGTGCAACTGGTGCAGTTATGCCGCAAGTGATGTGGCCGGCATTTCCAGGATGCAGTATCCGGCCAACAACCGGTTCATAAGAGTCATGTGCAGCGCCCGTGTGACCGAGAGATTTATCTGGCATGCCTTCAAGCTGGGAGCGCCACTGGTGCTGTTATCGGGCTGCCATATCGGTAATTGCCATTACATTACAGCCAACCATTCGACCCAAAGGAGGGCTGACAGGATGTGGGATGCCATGGAGAAGCTGGGAATCAGGCCCGAAAGGCTGCAGCTTGAATGGATTAGCGCCGCGGAGGCTCCGCGCTTTGCCCAGATAATGCGCGAGCTGGAGAAGATGCGCCAAACAGTCACCAGTGAAGAGATAGAATTTACTCAGAGAGTACTTACCGGCAGAGATAATGCTGCTTAAGGGCTGGCCACTAAGGCCGCCGGATGATAATTTTAGCGGGGGAATATAGCTTGTCTAAAGAAACCTTCAAATGCCTGCACTGCGACCACACTTACGAAATGGAGCCGGATGCCAAAAGTGAGATGAAGGACCGGATTTGCCCCAAATGTAAGTCCAATAGCGTCCGAAAGATTAAAAAACAGTAGTAATAGCTTTCCTGATACGGGGTAGCTATTCTATTTCGATATCTTTTATACGAAGCTCGGTACCGCCCGTGAGCTCTATATTAGGGCTGCCGCACTTGGGGCACACGTATTCATATTCCTCGACTGAGAAATCGGAGTTGCAGTTTTTGCAGTGCCCTGCGACAGGCACCTCTTCGACGTCCAGATAAGCGCCGTCGGCCATGGTATCTTTGGCCACAATTCCGAAGCAGAAGGTCAGTTGCATAGGCACGATACCGCGCAGCTCACCGGCGATGAGGTTGATGCGGATGACTTTGGAAGCGCCTTCCTTCCTGGCTGCTTCGACTGATATCTCGAGGATATTCTGGGCAATGCCCATCTCATGCATGGGAAAGCTCACCCAGTTTTTTCTGATGATGTTTCACCAGCCATGCTATCCATTCATCCAGACCTGTGCCCTTGGTGCAGGATATCTCGATGATGTCGATATTGGGGTTAATCTTGCGGGCGTTGGCACGGGCTTCCCCCATGTTGAAGTTGGTATACTGCACAAGGTCGATTTTATTGATGAGCATCAGGGCTGACTCGTGGAACATGAGGGGGTATTTAAGCGGCTTCTCATCTCCCTCGGTTACGCTCAGGATCATGATCTTATAGTCCTCACCGACGATAAATTCGGCGGGGCACACCAGGTTGCCGACATTTTCGACAACCAGTATATCTATTTTATCGAGCTGCATGTGCGGCAAAGCCGATGCCACCTTGTTGGCATCCAGGTGGCAGGCGGAACCTGTAGTGAGCTGGATGGCCGGGATGTTGAATTTGCTAAGCCGGTCTGCATCCCTTGTTGTCTCCAGGTCTCCCACGACAACGCCCAGCCTGAGCTTGCCGGCCAGTTTTTCGGCCGTTTTCTCGAGCAGGGAAGTCTTGCCCGCACCGGGTGAACTCATGAGGTTGAGCACAAGGTTGCGGTTTTTGAGGAACAGTTGCCTGTTTTCTTCAGCAATCCTGTCGTTGGCCTGTAATACATCCTGCATAACATTGATCTTCATAGCTTTACCTCGATAAATATCTGTCTGCTATTGAAGTGGCGTTTTTAAGTATACTGTTTTAATTATAGGCGTTTCAAAGAATCGGGGCCTTGAACGTACATTGCTAAGTCAATGGTGCTTTCCTTATAATAAACCATTACCCGATTAAACGTAGCTTGTATTAATTGTAATTGGCGAAAGTTTATTAATGGAATCACACAATAGATTCAGTCTCCCTGAACGTATTGAAGGGCTTGGTCAGCTGTCCTATAACCTCTGGTGGAGTTGGCATCCGGATGCGCGCGAAGTTTTTAAGGTGCTGGACAGGTCGATGTGGAAATCCTACGGGCACAACCCTGTCAAGCTGTTGAAAGACATACCTTATTATCGCCTGGTAGCCCGCGCCGGTGATATCAGTTATTTGAGTCTATACGACAAGACCATGTCTGATTTCAAGGCCAGTATAGCATCCGGCAATACATGGTTTGAGAGAAACCACCCTGAGTTCGCTGATAAGCTAATAGCTTATTTTTCACTCGAATTTGCCGTACATTTTTCGCTGCCGCTTTATGCGGGAGGCCTTGGCGTGCTGGCAGGAGACTACTGTAAAGAGGCCAGTGATCTTGGGCTTCCTCTAGTTGGCGTGGGTTTAATGTATCCGCAGGGCTATTTTCACCAGTATATATCGCAAGATGGCTGGCAAAGCGAGGTATACGACCAGATCGATTTCGATGAGGTTGCTGTCTCGCGCGTCATCACGGCCGACGGCAAACCGCTGACAGTGACTGTTCCGCTGGACAACGTGTCGATCCATGTAGCGGCCTGGAAGCTGAACTTGGGGCGTGTCAAGCTCTATTTGCTTGATACCAACCTGGATGAGAATCCAATGGCCTATCGTAATCTATCTGCCCGGCTGTACGGCGGCGACCGTGAGATCCGTCTGTTGCAGGAGCTCGTGATCGGCATCGGTGGGGTTAGGATACTAAGGGCGCTCGGTTTGAATCCTACTGTCTGGCATGCTAACGAAGGCCACACTACCTTTATGTTCATAGAGCGCATCCGGGAAATAGTACAGAGCGGAATGGCGCTGAAAGAAGCTATTAATGTAGTACAGGAAACGTCGGTATTCACGACGCATACGCCTGTCCCGGCCGGTAATGATACTTTCGCGCCAGAGCTTATAGATAAGTATTTCCATAATTACTGGGGCCAGTTGAAAATGGACCGTGACCAGTTCTTAAAGATGGGCATGATCAGTGGTCCCGGCGAGTCATTCAATATGACGGTGCTGGGCCTGAAGCTGGCGGGGTTCAGGAACGGCGTCAGCAAGCTGCACGGCCAGGTCTGCAGGAAAATGTGGCATGGGCTGTGGCCGGACCTTGAAGAGGATAATGTTCCAATCGAGTCGATCACCAATGGGGTCCACGAGCGTACCTGGATAGCGCCGCAATACCAATTGCTTTTCCGGGAGTATATGGGGAATGACTGGATGAAACACCAGGACGATCCCGATATGTGGCAAAATGTGCGCTTGATTCCCGATGAGGCCTTGTGGGGTATGCATCGTTGGCTGAAATCAAAGCTGATTAATTCCGTGCTCTACAGAGCCCGGCGAAGGTGGGTTCGAGATAGGGTGGCGCCCATTCAACCGCTGGCCATGGGGGCCCTGTTGGATACCGATGCGTTGACTATCGGTTTTTGCAGGCGCTTTACCGGATATAAAAGGGCGAGTTTAATTCTCAGCGATGCTCCCAGGCTCAAGAAGATAATAGACAGCAGCCTTCAACCCGTACAGATCATTTTTGCAGGAAAAGCACATCCCAGCGACGAGGGTGGAAAGAAATTAATACAGCAAATATACAACCTGGCCAAAGATCCCGACTTCGGCGGCAGAATCGCCTTTATTGAGGACTACGATATGCATTTGGCTCGTGATATCGTATGTGGGGTGGATGTCTGGCTTAATACCCCGCGCTCATTAATGGAGGCCAGTGGAACCAGCGGACAGAAGGCTTCGGCTAACGGAGTACTGAATTTGAGCGTGCTAGACGGTTGGTGGTTCGAAGGTTATAATGGGCAAAACGGATGGGCTGTTGAGGAAAAAGGTGGTGGAGATCCGAACGCCATCGATAGTCAAACTGCCAAAGCGATCTATGATCTGCTGGAGGAGCAGATCATCCCAATGTATTACGAAAGGGATGCTGAGGGCCTGCCTCGCGGATGGATCAAGATGATGAAGGAGACTATACGCTCCAACAGCCCTCTATTTAACACATCGAGGATGGCTAAGGAATATACCGAGCGGTTTTACCTTAATGCCATAAATAACCAGCATAAATAAAACAGGATAAAAGGTTATGATTATGGTCATGGGGTTGCCGGGGCTGTTTAAGACAGTGTAATATGTGCTAAATTTTAGATTTCTTGATTGATAACTTAACATAATGAAGGAAATTAAGAAAATTGGCTTCTTGACCAGCGGCGGAGATGCACCTGGGATGAATGCAGCCATCAGGGCTATAGTGCGAGGAGCAGCCTATCACGGCGTCGAGGTTGTGGGCATCCGCAGGGGATTTGCGGGTCTAATCAGCCGTGATTTTCAGAAGTTCAACAGGCGTTCGGTGGCCAACATCATCCAGAAAGGCGGCACGATACTTGAAACATCACGTTGTAATGACATGTATTCCGTTGAGGGAAGAAAGAAGGCCATTGAAGCCCTTAAAGGCGAAGATGTTGACGGATGTGTGGTAGTCGGGGGTGATGGGTCTTTCCAGGCCGCATCTTTAATGGGTCAGGAGAGTGACATCGCCTTTATCGGTGTACCGGGCACCATTGATAATGATATATGGGGCACTGACTACACCATTGGCTACCAGACGGCGGTTAACACGGCTTTGGACGCTATAGACCGCATTCGCGATACGGCCAGCGCCTTCGAGAGGGTTTTCTTCGTAGAGGTCATGGGGCGGAAGTCGGGTTTCCTGGCTGTTGCCGTGGGGCTGGCCGGCGGTGCAGAACAAATCATCATTCCTGAAATTAAAATGGATATGGAGAAGCTTTGCAACAATTTGAGAGAAAGCTTCAAGCGTGGAAAAAGGAGCAGCATAATAGTGGTCGCCGAGGGCAATCAGGTGGAAGACACCATTAATATTGCCAAGTATGTTGAGTTGAGATTGAAAATAGAATGCAGGCTTTGTACTCTTGGCCATATACAAAGGGGAGGCTCGCCGACGGCAAGGGACAGGATACTTGCCAGCTTCCTGGGAGTTGCAGCTATCGATGCTCTTCTGGAAGGCAAGAGCGATCAGGCGGTGGGTGAGGTGAAGGGCAGGATAATCCTTACTCCATTTAAGGAAACCTGGGAAAAGAAAAAGGAAATAGACCATCGGTTTCTTAAGATTATGCCGATACTATCTTCGTAGAGTCGAATTGTGCTTGTAGTAATTTCCCATCTCCGGGGCGGTTGTTGTAAATCATCAGTATTATATAAAGGTTAAATATGTCCGATTCTTGCAGGAGGTTTATCCATGGAGATAGTTAAATGGTTCGAGGACTTGGGTAAAGCCGATGTGGCCAAAGCGGGCGGCAAAGGCGCTAACCTTGGAGAACTGGTCAAAGCCGGGCTTCCGGTACCTGGAGGTTTTGTGATCACCGCACAGGCGTATTTGCTTTTCACTACCGAGAGCGGCCTCTCGCAAAGCATATCGCACTCTATCGAAGGCCTGGATGTCGACGATACCGCGGCCTTGCAGGCTAAAGCCAAAGAGATACAGGAAATGATAGTTAGCGCGGATATGCCCACTGTAATAAAGAGTGAGATTATCAAGGCATACGAGGAACTTTCCAAAAGGGATTCTGTCAAGGCGGAGTTCGTTGCCGTCAGGTCCTCTGCCACCATGGAAGATTCGGAACAGGCATCCTTTGCCGGTATGAATGCCACTTTTTTGAACGTACGTGGGAAGGAAGATCTGATCAGGAAAGTAAAGGAATGCTGGGCGTCTTTATACGGCGCCAGAGTTATATTCTACAGGTCTAAAAAAGAGTTTCTGGATGAGCCTGTTATTGCCGTAGTTGTACAGAAAATGGTCAACTCGGACAAAGCGGGTGTAATGTTTACGGTTAATCCCAGCAATAATAATTTGGCCAGCCTGGTAATCGAAGGCGCTTTCGGACTGGGTGAAGTGGTTGTCGGCGGGCTGGTATCACCCGATTATTATGAAGTAGAGAAATCTACCCTCAAAGTTAAAGATACGAGGTTGTCCCACAAGAATTTTAAAATCATACGTGACGACAAGGGGCAAAACCTGGAAGTTAAGCTATCCAAGAAGGAAGCGGAGGAGCAGGTGCTGAGCGAAGCTGAGATTCTGGATCTGGCCAACCTGGGCCTTAAGATCGAAGGGCACTATGGCAGCCCCCAGGATACTGAGTGGGCCATTGAGGGCAGCAAGATATACATGGTACAGTCCAGGCCTATAACAACTTTGATTAAAACCGCTGAGGAGGTTGCAGAAGAAGAAGGCAAAGAGCTGATTAGAGGGTTTGGCGCTAGCCCAGGCCGAGGAAGTGGAGAGGTGCGGGTGCTCTCATCTCCTATGCAGGATAATGGTTTTGAGAGTGGTGACGTGCTAGTAGCGGAAATGACTACTCCAGACTGGGTGCCGCTGATGAAGAAAGCATCGGCTATCGTTACCGACGGCGGCGGCATGACCTGCCACGCTGCTATCGTATCTCGCGAGATGGGCCTTCCCTGCGTAGTGGGTACCAGGACTGCCACTAAAATCTTAAAGGACAAAATGCTGGTCACCGTAGATGGCACTCATGGCACTGTGTATGAAGGAAAACTGAAGGAAAAGAACAAGAGTGCGGAAGAAGTGGCCATGGCTATTATGCCCAGGCCGGCTCCCCTGGTCACGGCAACCAAGCTGTATGTCAACCTGGCAATGCCTTACGAGGCGGAAAGGATTGCCAAAGAGGACGTGGATGGCGTTGGCTTACTCAGGGCCGAGTTTATGGTAATAGATGCCTGCGACGGCATTCATCCACGGCAGCTCATGGAAGACGGCAAAAGCCACCAGTTCATCGACTCCATGGTCAGGAACCTACGTATTTTCACCCGTGCATTTTATCCCAGGCCGGTGATTTACAGGGCTATCGATTTCAGGACTAATGAGTTCCGTAACCTGCGCGGCGGCGATAAATATGAGCCGGTTGAACAAAACCCGATGATAGGGTTCCGCGGCTGTTACAGGTATGTGTTGAATCCCGATCTGTTTGAACTCGAGTTGAAAGTGCTGGCTAAAGTAAGGGAACAGGATAAAAACCTGCACCTCATGATACCCTTTGTGCGAACCTTGTGGGAATTCAAGAAATGCAAGCAGTTGATCGATAAAAGCGAACTGGCTGATGACAGGGAGATGGAACTATGGGTCATGGCCGAGGTACCTTCGGTTGTTTACTGGCTGGAAGAGTACGTTAAAGCGGGTATAACCGGCGTGTCTATTGGCTCCAATGATCTCACACAACTGGTATTGGGCGTGGACAGGGATAGCGAAGTATGTGCCCCATTGTATGATGAAAGGGACAAGGCTGTCCTGGACGCTATCCGGCAAATTATAGGGACTGCCCGAAGGATGGGCATCACCTGCTCGATATGCGGGCAGGCGCCGTCCAACTACCCCGACTTTGCGGAAAAACTTGTGGACTGGGGTATTACATCCGTATCGGTGAATCCCGACGTCATTAACGTAACCAGGCACAATGTGGCGGCTGCCGAACAGCGCATGCTGCTTAAAATGATGCGCAAAATGAACTCGGGAACTTAGCTGATCCTATTTTTCTAAGGTAATCAACAGCAGGACGACTGCTCACTGGCACGGCGGTTGTCCTGCTGTTATTATATCTCTGCAACAATGATTGTTTTGCTCCCGGGTCGAAAGCCACTAAGATTAATTCAGGGACATTCCCTCCGGCATAATAATAGAAATGAACAACATCCGTAACTTTTGCATAATCGCCCACATAGACCACGGAAAGTCGACCCTGGCCGACAGGATACTCGAGCTTACAGGGCTGATCAGAAAGGCCAGCATGGAGCAGATGCTGGACAGCATGGACCTTGAGCGCGAGCGGGGCATTACCATCAAGGCCAAGTCGGTCAGGATCCCCTATAAATCGGCTGGCGGCGCAGAATTCATCTTGAACCTGATCGATACGCCGGGCCATGTCGACTTTAATTACGAAGTATCTCGCAGCCTTATGGCCTGCGAGGGAGCAGTATTGCTGGTAGATGCCTCGCAGGGTGTCGAAGCGCAGACCATCGCCAACGCCAACCTTGCCCTGGATGCTGGACTGAAGATAATACCGGTTATCAATAAAATCGACCTTCCTAATGCCATGGTGGACGACTGCAGCCTGCAGCTATACTCAATGCTGGGATTGCATATCGAAGATATCTTGCATGTATCAGCCAAAGAGGGCACCGGCGTGCTGGAGCTGCTCGATGCCATAGCGGACAGGATTCCCCCCCCACAGGGCAGCTCATCCGATCCGCTGAAATGCCTGATATTTGATTCCTTTTACGATGCATACCGGGGGGTGATTCCGCATCTGCGTGTTTTTAACGGAAGCCTGAAGGCAGGCGATAAAATCATGCTTAAATCCACGGAGAAGGTCTTCGAAGTGGAGGAGGTTGGCTATTTCAGCCTGGGACTGACGCAGGCTGCCGGTTTGAACGCCGGCGATGTAGGTTACGTAGTGGCCCTTATAAGAAATGCCGGTGAAATCCATGTCGGCGATACGGTTGTATCCGCCGACCATCCCGAGGTCCCGGCTATCCCGGGTTTCAGGATGTCTCAGCCCATGGTTTATTGTGGTGTTTATCCCATTATCACCAGCGATTATGCCAGGCTGGGAGCAGCGCTGGAGAAATTCAAGCTTAACGACTCGTCAATTACTTTTGAAAAAGAAACTTCGGCTGCCCTGGGCTATGGCTACCGAATGGGTTTCCTGGGCTTGTTGCATATGGAAATTGCACTGGAAAGGCTGAAACGGGAATACGAACAGGATATTATTGCCACGATGCCGTCCGTCATATATAAGGTTGCAACTAAAAATGGCGAAACGTTGATGCTGGATAACCCTTCAAAATTCCCTCCCGAAGGCCAGATCGAGCATATAGAAGAGCCAATGATCCGTGCCCGCGTTATCGTGCCTTCCGGTTTTGTTGGACCATGCATGGAGCTGGCCGAAGCCAAACGTGGCTCGCTGGTCGGCATTGAGCATCCTGACGACAAGCGGGCTATATTGGTCTACGACCTGCCGCTGGCCGAGATGATAACCGATTTTTACGACAGGTTGAAGAGCGTTAGCCGCGGCTATGCCAGTATGGACTATGAAATGAACGGCTACCGTTCGGCAGACCTGGTCAAGGTGGATATACTGGTCAATAACAGCGCCGTAGACGCCCTGTCTTATATATCTCCCAAAGAAGGGGCTTCCATCAAAGGCAGGGCCCTGATTTATAAACTGAGCAAGGTCATTCCCAGGCACCAGTTCAAGATACCTCTACAGGCTGCTATAGGCTCACAGGTAATAGCCAGGGCGGATATCTTCCCCATGAGAAAGGACGTGATCGCCAAATGCTATGGCGGCGATATCACCCGCAAGAGGAAACTTCTGGAGAAGCAAAAAGAGGGCAAGAAGAAAATGAAGATGGTGGGTTTTGTGGAAGTGCCTCAGGAAGCTTTCCTGTCACTCATGAAAATAGAGGAGTAGTTGTCCGAATGAGGGGTCTTTATATCCACATCCCGTTCTGCATCAGCAAATGCCGCTATTGCGATTTTTATTCGCTGGCTGGGAAGACAGACCTGATTGAGGGCTATGTGTCAGCAGTAGTGCGGGAAGCTGAGAAGTACGGCGGCACGTCCTTCAAGACCATGTACGTGGGTGGTGGTACGCCCAGTTTGCTGGGGCCGCGAAGGCTGGCTGACCTCGTGGACGGCCTGCGGAGCCATTTACAGATCGATTGTCTTCTCGAAGCTACTATCGAGGCTAATCCCGAATCAACGGATGAGGATTTTCTCAGGATGGTGCGGGATATAGGATTTAACAGGATTTCCATTGGGGTCCAGTCTCTTGACGATGATGAACTTAAGAAAGCCGGGCGGGTGCACTCCAGTACACAGGCCCTGAAGGCTATCGAACTTGCCTTTAATTGCGGCATTGATAATGTTTCAGCCGATATAATCATCGGGCTTCCCGGTCAGACAGTTGAAAGCCTGGATAATACACTGCGGAAACTTGTGGGGATTGGGTTGACTCACGCATCAGTCTATTGCCTATCAATCGAGGAAGGGACAGCCTTTGCAGCCTGCCCTCCTGCTGATTTGCCCGATGACGAGTTCCAGGCGTCGGTGTATGAACGTGTGGCCGGCATCTTGAAGGAGTATGGCTTTATCCACTATGAGATCTCCAATTTTGCCCTTCAGGGGAAAGAATGTTTACATAATCTCAATTACTGGAGGGGTGGCGAGTATATAGGACTGGGATCTTCGGCCGCTTCCCATGTCGGTGGAAGACGGTGGAAAAACGAGGCAAATCTGCATGCTTATATGGATGATCCGTTGGCTGCAGGGATCGAGGAAGATATCGTCGATGCAGAAACTAAAATGGCCGAAGAGGCCATGCTGCGGCTCAGGCTACTGGAAGAGGGCTTGGATACTGGACAGCTTACCATGCGATATGGCTTGAACGAGTTTAAAGACCTTGAAAAGCGGCTTAATATTTTGGCCGGACAAAAAAAGCTGGTTAAGAATGGTAAAAGGTATAAGCTGGCGCCCGGCAGCATACTTACCTCCAACCATGTCTTTGTTGATGTCATTAAATGACTGCTATTACCAGAGGCCGGGTATGAGGGCTTTACGACTGTTCGGGTAATCCGGGAACGTCTGATGGTACCATGCATGGTGGGACCTGGCGCGTGGAGCCAGGTTAGCGATGGTCCAGAGCGCAAAGCTGAGGCCCGCCAGTGACCAGGTCGATAAGGCCCATCCCAGCCACACCATGATCTCCCCGAGGTAATTAGGACAGGATATATAGTTATACAGGCCGCCCCGCGGTATGCTATATCCTTTCTCTCCGGGCTTCCTCAATTTACTCAAGGTGAAATCGGCCTGCCTGTTGATGATGAATCCGCATACGAAGATGACCGCTCCTATGATAAAACGCGGATCGGCCATCCATTGATTGGAATATCCGCCCGATAAGGTAAAAACGTAGTATCCGTTCAGCGAGGCATTGACAAAGTTAAAGAAAATGCCCAACAGCACCACCGATAAAGGCATTTTATCATAGGAATTCTTCAAGCTGAAAGGGTAAATGAAAGCACGATGAATATAATGTGCTTCCCAGAGCAGCAAGAAAATCACCGATGGGATAGACACAGGGGCCTTTCCCAGGACGAAGCACAGCGCGAATATGACGGGCGACCAGGCTTCCATGATAATCCAGGCCAGCTTGCTATCGAGCGCAGGCCCCCACCCTTTCCTGACATGACGGCCATAAGGAGCGACGATGAAAAACAGGCTGATAAAAATCGCTGCCGACAGCATCAGCCAGGTTATTAAGACAATGTAATATATTCTTTCGATAAGCATAAATTACTTTGGATTAAGGTAGCCGTTGTCTTTGAACCATTGAATAGTATCCGCTATGGTTTCCCTGAATGGCCGTGGATTGTAACCCAACTCACGGGTGGCCTTATCGTGAAGGATATGATGGTTGCTCACCAGTGCATTCAAGGAGGCCGTTGTGAAAATCGGCCTTGCCCCAACCAATCGGGAGGAAAGCGTTACAAGAGGAGAACAAGCACGTGCCAGGGACATCGGACATACCAGGCTGGGAGCTTTGTTACCCATTATATTCGCTACTATGTCGGCCACTTCCTTAACTGAAAGCCACTCTCCGGACAGTAAATAATTGGAACCAGCCGGAGCTCTCTCCTCGGCCTTTATGGCGTAATCGACAACATCCCGTACATCCACCCAGTCGAAACCTCCTTCGATGAGCACGGGCAATTTACCTTTGGCCATCTGCAAAAGCGCCAGCCCGAAGTGCGACGGCCTGTAGTCATATGGGCCAACCACGGCGGTAGGGTTAATTATGATGGCATTTAGCCCGTCTTCGATTGCCTTCCGCACTATTATTTCTCCGGCTGCTTTAGAGCGGTCGTAGGGCGGAGATTTAGTGGAGTCCACATGCGGACGTGATTCATCCACAGGTTTGCTAAATGGTTCCTGACACAGGGCGTGAATAGAGCTGAAATGCACCAGCCGCCTGACGCGGCTAAGGCGGCAGGCCTCAACCACATTAGCTGTCCCGGTTATGTTGACGTCCGAACAACGCGGCCAGTCATCCATCATCAGGGAAATGTGAGCGGCCAGATGGTAGACAATGTCTGCCCCTTCGAACGCGTCGAGAAGAGAACTTATATTGCCGACATCCCCTTTGGAGTACTCGACCTTCAGGCCTTCCAGCCCCTTATCGCTGAGATGCGACAGCGCACGTACCTGTCTGCCTTTGGAAATAAGAGCACGTATGAGATTAATGCCGACATGGCCCGACGCCCCGGTTACAACTGTTTTCATAAGGACCAACCGACCTCACCTTTGCCAAGGTCACGACAGTTTAAATACCATTTGATAGCTTTGTCAAACAGGGCCAGGTTAATCGTCATGTATGTCCTTAATTATTGATAATGCCGTGACCTGTTGATATGATAAATGACATGTCGCAGAGACCTGGCGTTACGCTGGATGAAGTTTTTAACCCTCGAAGCGTTGCTATTGTAGGGGCTTCGCCGGATGCAATATCTTTTGCGACCTTCGCGGTTATTTCCCTCAAAGATGCCGGCTTTCCAGTAATTTATCCCGTCAACCCAAATCACACGGAAGCATACGGATTGCCTTGCTTTCCCTCCGTGTCGGCTATACCCGGCCCGGTGGACCATGTAGTCGTATGTATACCTGCTGAGAAGTCGCTGGAGGTATTGGACGACTGTGCGGCAAAACACGTCAAGTCCGTCCATTTCTTCACAGCCGGTTTCAGCGAGAGTGGCGACAAAGCACGGGCCGAACTTGAATTGGAAATGCTTAAGAAAGCCAGGGCGGGAGGTTTTCGTATCATCGGCCCGAATTGCACGGGGCTTTTCGTACCCAGGGCACGTTTTACTCTGGCTACAAGAATGCCTATGACGCCGGGCGGCATCGCCTTTATGTCTCAAAGCGGAGGCCACTCGCAGGATATGCCGCTTCACGCCGGGCCGAGGGGCCTGACGTTCAGCAAGGTGATCAGCTACGGCAATGCGCTGGATATTGACGAATGCGAACTGCTGGAATATTTTGCGGCCGACCCGGAGACGAAAATCATAGCTATTTATATAGAAGGTGTTAGAGAGGGTCACCGTTTCCGCGACATTCTTAGAAAGGCGGCTGCCAGGAAACCGGTCGTAATTTACAAAGGCGGTATCACTGAGGCCGGCCTGAGGACGACTATGAGCCATACTGCCAGCATGACTTCTTCGGTTAGGGTCTTCGAAGCTCTCTGCCGCCAGGCCAACGCCATAAAGGTCACCGACGTTCAGGAAATGATAGATGCCCTGGTCGCCTTACGTTTTGCTATCCCCTATCCAACAGGTAGAAATATTGCAGTTTTGGGTGTCGGAGGCGGGCCGAGCGTGGAGGCCGGAGACCACATGGAAGCTGCCGGATTAGAGCTGCCTGCCTTCCCGGCAGCAGTGCGCGAAGAATTGAGGGGTTTCCTGCCGGGTGCGGGAGCCATATTCACCAACCCCCTGGATGCCACCAGCCTGATCTTTCCGGACGCTATTTACAGGACGGTGAAAGTGCTCGGCAAATCACCGGCTATAGATATGATAATGTATCACATGGGCTTCCATACTGTTACCAGGTGGGGAGAAGGCCTTGTTTCCAGTGATATGTTTTTGAAACCGGCAGTAGATGCTTTGGCCAGGGCGCATGACGAAATGCAAAAGCCGGTACTACTGGCTTTGGGCCCGGCATCGGATATGCTGGCCATGAAGGAGTTTCTCAAGGTACAGGAAGCATTTGTCGCCGCGGGCTTGCCTGTCTTCCGTTCCATAGAAAAAGCAGCCCTTGCCATGGCCAGGACTGCTGCTTGGTACAATAAATTTCCGCCCGTCTGCGAGAGGAGCAACAATGCCTGAAATAGAAAAGCAGCATGGACCCAATACTTCTAAAAATTTAAAGAGCCTGATGCCACAGGTGGAAGAGTTGACTGAGACCATCGCCAGCCTGGACGGTTCCCTGACTCATTTAAAAAGGCTTAACACTGTAATTAAAGAATTACAGGCCTTGATGGACACAGTCGCTGATAAAAGCAGAGAAGGCGTTGTACTTTTTCAAGACAATAGGTTTGTCTGGGTAAATAAGGCTGCCTGCGTGATATCGGGTTATACATTTGACGAGATGCTGGCTTTATCCGTACCAGATATTACCTTGCCCGGCCATCGCGATAAGCTTATCGCAAGAATAAATATGGTTCTGGCCGGTGATCCTATCGATACACCTCAGGAATGGCCGGTTTACAGAAAGGACAGGACTATCAGGCATGTCAGTATCTTCTCTTATCGCGTTATCTATCGGGAGAAACCGGCCATCGTCTCGATCTTCTATGATGTAACGGAGACTAAAAAAATATTGGATGAATCGATAATGCGCGCCCAGATATTGGATTCGATTAACGACCATGTTATATTGGTCGACATGTCCGGCAAGATCGCATATGTAAATGATGCTGCATGCGAATCAATAGGGTATTTAAAAGATGAACTTATGGACTCCAATGTGCTCGATCTTATCGCGCCTGATCTCAGGAAGAAGTTCAATATACGCATGAAACAGATCTCAGAACACAAGGAGTCCAGGTATAAGACTATTCTTGTTCGGAAGGACGGCTCGCAAATTCATATGGAAGTCAGGGCCAGGATCATAAAACAGGGCGGAAAAGAGTTCGCACTCGGTATCGCCCGGGAAAATCCTGAGAATGGCTTCGAGGCGCAGCAGGTTAATCCGTGAGGCTCAGCTTACGTCATGCATCGGGAAGTTAAAGAACAATGAAGCTAAAACTTGTACATCCGCTGTGGACACATACTCCGGCCCTGCTTGTGCTGCTAATCGCCATTGTATTTACTGCCCGTTCCCTGCCTTTGCCCGGCCAGGCTCCTGTGCATTTTGATATAAACGGCCAACCGGATGGTTACGGGTCTCCGCTTATTAACTCGATTTTGTTATTGGGCCTCTCTCTGGGTTTCCTGCTGCTATCGACCTGGCTGGATGAGCTCTGGGCGCGTCAGGAGAAGAGAAAGACTTTCAACTGGATATCGCTATTTGACGAACTGGCTGTCGGCGATCTTTGCGGCATACAAATAGCCTACCTCAATATGCTCGCCTCTTCCGCTAAAGAATTTCCTTTTCCCTGGATGATACTTGCCATAACCTGTGGGGCAGCTATATTGCTGGCTGTCCTGCTGGAGCTTGTCAGGCCTTACAGACATTACCAAAAGGGCCCGGTCAAGGGGCCAGAAGATATAAGCGCATTTAAAGATGGAATAAATGCCCTGATAAAAAGTGGACGACCTGTCAGATATCGGGAATCTCAAAATCCTGCCTACGCCGGCGCTCTGGCTGTTATCGTTGCCCTGGTAATGTTTGTATCGGCCTATTTTACCTGGTCCCCGATTCCCTGGCTGTCGGTTTTATTAGGGATCATAGGGATCAGCTTCCTTCTAACTTACGGGGGGTTTCGTACCGTAGTAACCAGGGATACGATATCGCTGAAGATGGGGCTCCTGGCCATTCCGCTGGTCAAGTTAAAAACGGCTGAGATAGTTTCATTGCAAGTGCTGACGTTCTCGCCATTACATGATTTCGGAGGATATGGAATACGTTTCAATGCCGGCACACAGGCCTACTACCTCCAGGGCGACAGCGGTGTAAAGATCGGCCTGGCGGGCGGTAAAAAATATCTCATTGGCTCCGACCGGCCGGAACGCCTGGCGGCCGTTATAAGCTTAATAACGGGTCAATCCTACTGAGAGCATCGTGAACAATTTCGACAGCTCTCGAAGCAGTGTCCTTAAGCAGATCAACTACGGAGGCGGTACCTTAGTAGAAGTGTCATGGAACTAGCTCTAACCATTTCATTTCAGCCCGGTTGATGTTAAAATTTAAAAAAGATTGCGGTTAATGAAGGTCACAAATAAGTATCCCGCTTGACACAAACTTCAAATGCCATGACCAGTACAAAGCTGCACCGCCTGGGAGGTGTCTATAATGTCAGCCAAAAGTAATGCTGCGCAGAAGATGCTTAACAGCCTGGTGCAGGTGGTAAACAACATGGTCAACCTCCACGATCCCACTGCTGCCGGCCACCAGACCGACGTAGCCTTCCTCGCCAGGGCTATTGCCGAGGAAATGAGAAATGAACAGGACGTGGTGGACTGCGTTTTCCTGGCCGGACAGATACATGATATCGGTAAGATTGCCATACCATCCGAGATCCTCTCCCGGCCGGGCAAGCTTGATGATGTCCAGCAGATGGTCGTAATGTGCCACCCCGAGGTCGGTTATGACATTTTGAAGCCTATTGATTTCCCATGGCCTGTGGCAAATGCCGTCCTCCAGCATCACGAACGGCTTGATGGGTCCGGTTATCCTCATGGCCTTACTGGAGATGAGATAAGCTTGGAATCAAAGATCCTGGCCGTAGCCGATGTTGTCCAGGCCATGCTAACTAGCCGCTCTTACCATCCACCCTTGGGGATAGATGATGTCGTGCGGGAACTGGAAGAGCACAAGGGAATCCTGTATGATGCCGCGGTAGTGGATTGTTATAAACGTATTACCAGTCAGGGTGATGGGGTAATGCAGTACGTTAAGAGCCGGCCGCACAGCTAGCGGTCCAGTATATAAGTATCACCTGCTGAGGCTATAGAAATATTCTTGTTAGCCTGGGCAATTACAACCGGGTCCTGAGTCAGTTCCAGCACCTTCTTAAAATCAACTACAGCCAGGTCACTCTTTTTCGTAAGGATATAGAGTATGCCCCTGTTCATGTAAGCTTCCGTCATGTTCGGGTCTAGTGCGATTGCCTTATTGAGGTCAGCCAGCGACTCATCGTATTTGGCTGTTTCATACCAGGCCCATCCCCTGTTGTTATAGGCAAAGGCCAGACTGGGGTCAATTGCCAGTGCCCTGTTCAAGTCGGTGAGCGCCTGGTCCCAATCTCGCATCCTGTCCAGCGCCCAGCCCCGGTTGCTGTAGGCATCCGCCAGTGTAGGGTCAAGGTCGACGGCGTGGTTCAGCGATACGATGGCTGCATCATAGGACTGGTCCAGGATTAGAGCTTTGCCCTGGTTGTTGTAAGCCTTAGCCAGGTTTTGGGAGGCTACTGTGCTATTAAAGCCCAGTTGCATGGCCATGTTCAGGTCTGCGATCGACTGGTCGTAATTGCCGGCGCCGTCATAGGCCCAGCCCCGGTTATTGTAAGCCTCGGCCAGCGTGGGATCCAGCTGGATGGCCTTATTCAGGTCATCGATGGCTCCCGTGAAATCCTTATTATCGATGCGCGTCAGCGCCCGGTTATTGTAGGCTGTGGCCAGCTTCATACTGGCTTCAGGGATATCCGACTTCAGGTCAATGGCCTTCTGGTATTCGGTAATTGCGGTATCCCAGTTGCCCTGCTTGGCATACGAGTCCCCCAGCCACATATGGTCGGCGGCTGAACCTGCTGCGCATGCAATAACTGACAGAAGAATTACAGCCAGAAGTACGCTCAACCCGATGCGCATATTACACCTCTTTCTCGTACAAGTTTACCCCTGCCGCTGGCCGGATGTGAGAGCCGCTAGACCTGTCCCATCTTCCAGGAATAAACGGGGATTACCCCGCTACTGAATCCAATCCAATAAACCGCCCGCCTGTGCGGGCCAGGAGTCCTATCCGCTACCGCTGCTGGTATATCCGTAATGTGCTGGGAGCGTGGGCACCAAATCCCCGAATGAGCCTCCCACGTAAGACGCCCCTTGCGCGCTCTGCGGTGTGATGTTTAAACCGAAGATAGGTGTAACGGATAGCACCCCAACAATTATGATGATCCCCACTACTGTCGCCAGTATCGTCCTGTACTGCCACTTCTTAAAATCTATTCCTGCCATCTTTGCACCTCCGGTTCACCCTTCCGAGTGCCGTAAACCATTCTTTCTATTATAATCTACTGCGATTATAGCAACCATCCCGTTACCTGTCAATGCGTTGCCGCTGCGATGCCCTCTAGGACCATTCCACAGGGGCAATTCCCTATTCTGCCGCGTCAATATAAATATACAGCGGGTCCTTGAAGTAAGGTTGTTCCTCGCCCTCTTTATACAGATAAAAATCAATTTTCTGGCCGGTGCCTGCTTTCCCCACGATAAAATCCACCTTTCCTTGCCACTTTGCTTCTGTGGCCAGCGCAGGCGTCGTCGTTTCTCCGGCTACATTTCCATTTGTGACTGCTCTAATCGAGTAGGCAGTCGTCTGGCTTTCATGGTTTATTACTACCGCCGTAATGGTTACATTGTCCCCTGCCTTTACCTGCCTGGGGTAGTTCTCCGCCTTGCCCTCAGCGTTAAGTATATAGAATTCCGTTGGCGCTGATTTCGACGGCAGGGCAACTTCAAAATAGATCAGGCTGCCCGCTATGCCAAATGACGCCAGCAATACCGCAACCCATATAACCTTCTTTGCCCGCGTCAGCTTATGCCACCCCTCGAGGTTGAGCGCCATTGACAGGCGGAGGCGCCTTTCAACCGGCAGCGCCTGTTCCCTGATGAATCCAATAGCGGCGGCAATCAACGTAAATGCCGCCACGGACATCAGGATTGGCGCCAGCTTTATGCCCCACGGGGTAAAATTCAGGACCAGGCCGATGATCGGCAGGACGGCGATGCTCACCCCGAAGCTTAAAGCGATACGCTCGATAATTCCTAAATCACCCTGTTTTGGAAACAAAGCAGATAGCACAGCATACCCGGGGAAGAAGAGCAGGCACAGGAAACTCACGATAATTCGCACGGGGCCCGAGGTGAATAGGGCCAGGGGGATTAGCGCCACCGTCAAAATGACCATTGCCGCCAGTACTATGCGGTTATCTGACCTCATTTTACTACTGCAAATACGCCGATTGTCCCGTTGATATCGACGGTATAGCTTCCCGGGTCTGTTAGCATCACCTTAAAATTCAGGTGCATTATGGTGTTCGGCAATATGCTTATTTGCCGCACGTTGAATATTTGGCCGTTGATTTTTAATACGACTTGATGCCCGATTTGAGAGTTGTCCAGGTTGCTGGCGCTGAACTGGATGTCCACCATCTCTCCCGGCCGTGCCGTCGGGGGCTCGATCCTGAGATCGCTTATTTTTAAGGGAATTACTGCTATTATTGTGACCGAAACCGGTGCTTTGCCTGCTGTGTTTTCTTCCGCGGGTCGAACATCAGGTTTCCTGGCTGGGCTCGCATCCTCATTCGCCACGGCCGCTATATCCCCCGGGCTCGACCGCTCTTCAGGTGGTTCCTTATTGCTGCTATTCCTGATCAGTATGTATCCGGCAAACGCCAGCGCAGCTATAACAACAATTATGCTGGCAGCTATCAGCACGGTCTGTACTTCGGCCGCCATGGCCTCTCGCACCGGCATCAGCATGCTGCATTGATATAAAAGCGTCATCTAGCTGCCGAGCCCTCCCATAAAATATCTGTAAAATATTGCCGCTTAGTTATCATTAGTTACCTTAATGACTTGACAAAGAATATCATATATTATAATCTTATCTTGCTACATGTAATTGAGGGATAAGTATATGATAACGACGGTAACCATCAGCACAATCACGGTCGTGGCCGCTGCCAGCATAGTGTTGGGTATTGGCATATTTGCCTCGGTGTTGTTGATCGGCTTTCTTTCGGCACGCGAATTGTTGCATGCCGATGGCGGCGTCAGGCAAAAGCTTCTGGCCCGGTCGCTGCTGATTGGCATTGTCCCGCTCTTGATTGGTTTCATCGTCATTGTCGCCCTCAAAGTCGCCGAGATACTAGCTTAGGATAAACGGCGCTATCAAAAATAGAACGGCATTAGCCGTGCCGTGCGCAAGGATCGCTCCCAGCAGCGATCCTGTTCTTTTTACGGCGGCAGCGAAAAATAAAGCCACGAAGAAGACGAATACCACGTCGCCCCACGAGTAGAAGCCGGAGTGCAGCACCGCAAAAATAAGGCTGACAAAGATAATCCCCTGCCGTCCCATTGCCCTTTCCGACAGCTTCTGCAGTATGCCGCGGAATATCAGTTCCTCTACCAGGCCTGTCGTTACTATCAGGATTAGCGCCGGCAGCCAGACGCTTTGCAGCGAGAAAGTATTTATTAAGGGGCTTGTGCCTACAATAAGATACTCTATTAATCCTATTGCGGCGCCGCTGATGATGCCCCCGACGATTTGCCACGGCCAGTAGCGCAGTGTGAGTCCGACCTGGGCGGGCTTAAGGCCTGTCACCAATATTACAGCGATGGCAGCCGCTAACAAAGGAGCATAAATAATGGGAAACCTGAAGACGATCGAGAGCTGTCCCAGTGGTAAAGCAAGGCTCATGATCCTGACCATGGGCACCAGGCCCAGCGCCAATACCAGGTTTCTTTTGCCCGCATCCTCTATGAAAACGGACTGAACCACAAATGCTGTCAAAATTAAACTATAGGCGATCACGCCGGCCAGCGGGTAAAGGTAAATCGTTAATAGCTCTGCGGCGATGATTGCAACCAGGTACATCCAGAAAGGCCATGCGATCGCTCTGGAAGCAGTTGATATTGCTGCTCTCATTTCACATTGACCCACAAATTAAGCGATAGATAGGGGGCAACCTGTTCGTTTTTATACAGGAAGAATTCGATTGTCTGGTTGTCACCTGTCTTTGCCGGGGTAAAATTAACCGGCTGTTCCCATTTTTGGCCGTCTGCCAAAGTTATATTATCGGCCTGCCCTATAGTTGTATTATCTGTTTCAACCAGGACATGGTAGCTAGCCGGCTCATGCTCCCGGTTCACGATGCCTGCTACGACACTCGCGGCGCTTCCGGCCTGCACATCGCTGGGATAATCAGCCGCCTTGCCATTCGCTCCCAGGATATAAAACTCGCTGAAACGATCACCTTTTTCAGGCACGATGGCTAACCAGACTATGGCAGTTATCGCCGCAACTATCAGGACGGCAAATACGATGGTTAAAATCTTGTTCAGCAAATTCGATTTTCTTTAATATAGAATTAGCGGATATCATAGCAAAATAAAACTAAAAAATATAGAAAGGATAGGTAGATTTTATTCAGCTTTCGCCATCTCCCATAACAACAGCGAGACGTGGAACAGGTGCCTCCAAATACAGGCTACAGGTCAATACGGCTCCGGCATTTGAAGGCACTGCTCTGTTTAACACAGAAGTTGGTAATAATACCAATCGGGAAGTTACGGGCCTTTCATACAGGACGAAATATTATTGGTGGGTCAAAGCAGGCAAAGATAGCGGGTGGCGCAATTCTTCTGCAATGTAGAGCTTGCCGTGAGCTGAAGGCTGAGCGGGTCAGGCCTCAACATTACACGTCAATTTTTTTCAAATATTTTCGCAGTCCTTCTTCCCAGTGGGGCATTATATCTACATTCAAGGCTTTCAAATTGCTATTTTCCAGAACCGAGTATTTTGGCCTCGCTACCGTGCTTGCAAATTCATTCGGGTCTGCAACCAGAAGATTGACTTTGGCTCCCGTTAGCTCGAATACTTTCGCTGCGAATGTGTACCAGGAACAGCTTCCTTGCGCTGTCACATGGTACAGCCCATACTTTTCTACTTTGCTCAGTACCACGATTTGTTGCGCGATATCCTCTGTAAATGTAGGGGTTAATATCTCGTCATCGACGACCCGCACTTCCTTTCTTTCCTTCGCCAGTCTCAACATAAGCTGCACGAAATTGGTCCCGGATTTGGCCCGACACGGATTGGTGCCGTATAATCCTGAAACCCTGACCACAAAATGTTTTTTTGCAGTCACGCGTACGAAATTCTCTCCACAAAGTTTACTATTTCCATAGACATTGATCGGGAATGGACAATCAGTCTCAATATATGGAGTCTTTTTCTTACCGTCAAAGACATAATCAGTACTAATATGGAATAATACAAAATCGAGTTCATTAGCCAGCAGAGCCAGATTTCTTGCTCCCACCCCATTTACTTCAAATGCTTTAAGCGGCATCGTTTCACATGCCTCGACATTGTGCATGGCAGCAGTGTTCACAAGAATCTCAGGTTTTGCTTGTTCTAACTTTATCCTTGCTGAATTGATGTCAGTAATCTCCAGAACATCATGATTGAGTGGGATGACCTCATGACCACTATCTGAAAACGCTGTGCAGATATCACATCCTAATTGTCCATTGGCGCCTGTTACCGCAACCCTCATCGCATTTAACCTTCAATTCTGATGATACGTGACTGGTATCCGATTTTAAGCGCGGCCTACTCTGTTCAGCTTCTTAAAGATTTGTATATTATAGTATTTCGGGTTCTCCATATCTTTGAACTTATCCATATTTTCCGCTAGATTTCGAACTGTATCCTTGATATTAAATCTAGGATTGAAACTCAGCACATTGCGTGCTTTCTCAGAGGTTACCTTATAGTTCCTGAAGTCGCTTACATGCTTAATATTAATCCTGGCAGTGATGCCGAGATGTTCTTGAACCCCCTCTCTGACATAATCAGCCACTTCACCCACCGTATAATTCCCGTATGCTACATTAAATATGCCTGATATATTCTGATCCACTTCAATGGCACGTATATATGCTGAGGCTGCATCCCTGACGTCTAAGATGGGCCTCCAGATTGAGGGGCTGTTAACGGTAATTACTTTCTCAGTGACAGCACTCTTGAACATGGCGTTCACAATAAGGTCTAAACGCATCCGCGGGCTGTAGCCGGAGATAGTCCCTTTTCGTAATGCAATTGTTGAGAATTTATCGTCCTGAAGTCTGAGACAGGCAAATTCACCCTGGAGTTTGGAAATTCCGTAAGGATAGTCTGAAGTAGCGAGAGCGGACTCATCACATAGTACGTCCACAGAATAACCATAAACCGAACATGAGCACCCATAGATGAATCTTTTAACACCTGCTCGCTTGGAAATGTAGCTGAGATAGGCTGGCAATGCGGCATTGTCAACGAAATTGGCGGCTGGAGAATATTCTGCCATAGGGTCATTGGAAAGCCCTGCAATAAATATGACCTGGTCATATCCCGTAAGATCCTTTTCCTCCAAAGTCATAATTTCCTTCGGTATTACCTTAACTCCATCAGGCATATAGTTCCCAAACCATAGCAAGTCAACTACATCGACCTCATAACCACGCTCAATAAGTTGTGGAACCAATACCGAACCTAAATAACCGGCTCCGCCTGCAACAAGAATCTTCATAAAAACCTCACATTATTTCTTTTGAACCATCCCTTAGGCAGAGAAACTACCTGTGCTTCCGTACAATGTTTTGTTTTCACAAGTGCTTCTTTCCTACTTAATGATCGCTTAAGATTTGTAAAGGACATGGCCACAAAGAACTACAAGCGTTTTTTTGAATAACTAAAACTATTGGATTCCGGCCTTCTTAGCCATTCTGCCAATGTTTGTGCAGATTGATCTTTCTGAGTTAAGGTTGGATTTTTTATCGGCCAATCGATTCCAACCTCAGGATCATTCCAACGAATTCCTGATTCACATTTATTGCTGTAGACACCTGTGCAAAGGTACTGTACCTCGGCATAGTCGCTCAATACGCAAAACCCACGAGCAAATCCGGCAGGAGCCCAAACCTGGATTCCGTTTTCTGGGGATGCCTCAATTCCAAACCATTTTCCAAGCGTGGGAGACCCCTTTCGTATATCGACCGCGACTAGAAATGCGTTTCCACGTGTAACACGCATGAGCTTCCCCATTGGAGGATCCCATTGAAAGTGAAGCCCACGCAAAACTCCTTTTATCGAACCAGACTGATTCAGCTGAACAAACACATCCGGAAGATCCAGATTCTTGAACTGATCTTGCCTGTAGACCTCGGTAAAAAAGCCCCGTTCATCTCGAAATATTTCGGGAATTACTATGACCACGTCATCAATTGATGTTCTTTTAGTGGTTAATTCCAAATGATCATCCTCCTATACTCTAAACTAACCCAACACTTATTATTGATGTATATTTTCCACTTCCAGCGTTATTTTACTACGTCTGGCGTGAGGTCACAACCCATTAATTAATATTATCAACCGCCAGTTGCCCGTGATAGAATTATCTACAGTTGACACACAGGATGGCGGGCTATATGTATAAGATGTTCGGCCTTTTACTGATATTGGCGCTGGCCTTCTGCATGGCCTTCATTCCGCATATAGGCTATGCCTATCCGCTTCATGTGGATGAATGGATGCATATGACCTATGCCGAAACCATTGCCGGGACCGGCGCCATCACCTTTCCAGATCCCTTTACCGGGCTCACGTATATAAACCTGGGAGACAACCTCTGGGTCGGTTATCATATCCTTTGGGCCATGCTCCAGCAGGTCAGCGGCATCCCCTGGATACCCCTATTCCGTTATTTCCCCTCTATTATCTTCATGATCACTGTACTGGCTGTCTATATCCTGGCATCCCGGCAGGGCTACGGTCTGGAGGCCGCTTTCTTCACCTGCCTCATACCCACCACCGGCGGTTTGCTCGGCCCGGCCTTCATGGTTCCCATGGCTCTGGGCATGCTCTTCATCCCACTGTCATTATTCCTAGCGTTCAATGTCAAAAAATGGCCTTCCTATCTGTTGCTATTTCTCTTTACCAGTTTCCTTCTGATATCCCATGCTACAACTGCCATAGTGCTGTGTATCATCCTGGCGCCCTACATCCTGTTAAATATCAAGGGGAACATCCGGCACGCTGCGGGAGTGTTGGCTGCCCTGGTTCTGCCCTTTGCCCTGTCATTGCCCTGGACCATCCCGATAGCTGCTGAGACCGCCCGGCAATTACTGGTACCCCAATACTTCTCGCCTTATATTGAGCTGCCTGACCTATTATGGAAATATGGCTTATTACCTATCGTATTCAGCTTCGTCGGGATCTTTATCTTGATAATAAAAGGCAGCAAAAAAGGCCTCGCCCTGATACTCGGGCTGGCTTTGCTCCTGGTTATTATGTTGATCTTTTACCGGTTACATTACGGCTTAGAGACCATATATGAGCGTGGTCTGACTGCTATGCTATTGATCCTGAGCATCCTTGCAGGCGCCGGATTATTCTGGGTGAGGAAACTAAAGCAGCCTTCCGATTTTCTATATAAACATGAGTCCACTCCTATGAAAAACGTTACCAATATTGGCTGCGTATTCCTCGTCGTGGTGATTCTCGCTATCGCCATTCCCACCCATCTAAATGCTGTCTTTTACCATATGATTGACGATGAAGACTACTGGGCGTTTACATGGATGAAAGATAATATCCGTGCTCAATATGCTACAGCTCTTTTGGATCCGTGGAAAGCAACGGCCTTTTCTGCAATAACAGGGAAAACGAGTCCGTGCAGGATCTGGCTTAACCAGGAGCCGGTTGACAACAGAATATATAGTTTTCTCGCTGATGGATGCCAAAATACGGCGTTTCTTCAAAATAACAGGGTATCGTTCGTTTATAACCGACTGCCTTGCAGCAACAAGGACTTAATTGAAATTAGAGCCAATATCTACATTACTAATCCAAACAATTCAAATCTTTTCCCGAGTACTGAAGGTTTGCAGAACGGGGACTTCGAGGCGGTCTATGGAATTCCGCCGGCGCGATGGGTACAGTGGTCGCAAAATTGTACGGCCGCTTTCAAGTACCCCGATCAGGGAAGAAACGGTGGCGTATGTGTATCTATACATATGTTTGAAATTGAGCCGTTCAAACCATGGCCACAGGCTGTATGGGCGCAGGACGTACCTGTCCAGGGCGGCAGATCATACGTTATAGGAGGATGGGTGAGGTCAGAAAATATTTCCGGCCAGGGCGGTGCCATGATTGTTCCCCAATGGAAAGGTCCCGGCTATTCATGGATTGGTGCAACCGATTTTATGCCCTATCTCAAAGATACTAATGATTGGTCCTATTACGAAGATACCGTCGCAGCGCCCGCCGGCGCAACTACCTGTACCGTCTGTTGCTTTATGGCCGGGTGCTCCGGTACAGCGTGGTATGACGACATCTTTTTCAGAGAGAAATAGAGGTGAGAGGAAAAGGAATCAATCAACTATTTGACCGTGTCAAGATACAGAATCAGGCATGGGTGGTATAATAACAGAAAAACGCACCGGAATATAGTGGGACAATGTCAGCATTTTCCTCCGTAAGATAACGTTAATACTGTATAGAGTATTTGCAAATAACAGCATCCCATATTATGATGTCAAAACAGTCGAAGGCGACATTCACAGCGTGAGCAATACTGACAAGCAAGGTAAATGCGCTGTAGATAAAAGCGTCTGAAATACACTTGAAAAAGATATGAACATTGCATCAGGAGTGTATTTACCCCCCAAATATCGTTGAAAGATTACGGGTAAATCAGCATGGATGATCGCGACACGGCTGGTACTGGCCGTTTTGAAGTGCGAACTTTCGGAAAAGATGCCCTCATATATTCAGCGGGCAATGGCCTGCTTGTGATCTTCGGATTTATTCAAACCCTGATTATACCCAAATATCTCTCGGTAGAGGGTTATGGGTACTGGCAGCTTTTCTTACTCTATGGCAGTTATGTCGGTATATTACATTTGGGCTTCCTGGATGGGTTGCTGTTGCGTTGGGCTGGTAAAGACTTCAGCCAGATAGGTGGTGAGATAAAACCAGCCCTCGGGTTTCTAGTATTCGAGCAGTTAGCGGTTATCATCTCGCTGGGCTTAATCTTTTATATACTGCTGAAACCACCTTTCCAGTGGATAGGATTAATGCTATTTATATATGCCTTTATCTACAACCTAGTAACGTTCTTCATATTTACAATGCAGGCTACCAGACAGTTCACGTTGCTTACAGCGCTGGCAGTAGGAAACGGGTTTATCTTCCTATCTTTCATAACCCCTTTTTTTATTACAGGACACACCGAATACAATTACGTAATTATAGCCTGGATGACAGCTTATGTGCTCTATTTGTTTGCCCTTGCTTTCCACTACCGTCGCTACTTGTGGAAAGGCACCTCTCATGCCCCGTCCCCAACTGTATTAGGTAAAACGAATATTAATGTTGGCGTATTCATACTTCTTGGCAATTTCGTCTTCGTTATCTTTTGGACCCTGGACCGCCTGTTAGTAAGCTCCTTTTTTACCATCGAGCAATTTGCCACTTACGCCTTTGCTATGACCGTGGCTCAAGTTGCTTATATATTTATGAAAACCGTAGCCGATGTTCTTTTTCCTCACTTATCCATGGCTTCACCAGAACAGCAAACCAGGGCCTATCAAATGGGTAAACGTATACTGATTTTCTGCTGGGCAGCGTTTTTAGCTGCCTTTTTCCCGCTTACTGCACTAGTTGAGTCATATCTCCCCCATTATATGGGCAGCTTGCCTATCATAAAGATCGTGATGGGGACAGTCGGTTTAAGCAGCCTGGTACTAATCCTTCAGATAAATTACTACCGACTATACCGAAAACAACGGCAATATTTACTATGGGGAATTACAGCCTTGGCTACTGCAGTGCTGCTAGAGCTTATCGCTATAAAAATGCTGGGTACCCTGGAAAGCGTGGCTTCAGTTATACTAATAAGTTTCTGCATCTGGTACATTATTAATGGTCTAAGTTTGAGATCAGTGGTACAGGAAAACATCGGTAAGATATGGAAAGACCTTATGATTATGGGCTGTTATTTCGCCAGTTTTTGGCTGGTATTGAGCTTCAGCACTTGGCTTTTGGCGCAAATGCTACTGTATATTGGCTTTTTCATAGTAATTAGCCTCATTTTTTTTGGCACAGACTTACGTGATTTATTGCTTATCATCCGAAGAAATAGGTATAAATGCAGTTGAACGGTAGCACCGGCGAATTAGCGCAGGCCGGAGGGGATAATCTACAAATAGGAGTGACAGAATGAAATATCCCAAAGTCTCCATCATTATTCTCAATTGGAACCAGCTCAAGGAGACTATTGAATGCCTTGACACATTGAAGAAAATAATATATCCCAATTATGAAGTAATCCTGGTAGACAATGGTTCAGAAGGGCATGATGCAGATATCCTGCAAGCGAGATACGGAAAAGAGTTGACAATTATCCGCAACAACAAAAACTATGGTTTTACAGGCAATAATAACATCGGTATTCGATATGAGATAACAAATGCAAATCCTGATTATATTTTGCTTCTTAATAACGATACGATGGTTGACCCCGATTTCTTGACAGAATTGATTAAGGTAGCCGAGGAGGCTCCCCTTGTTGGAATCGTGGGTTCAAAGACATACTTGTACAATGATCCTGGTCGTTTTCAAGCGGTATGGTATAAGTTGGATATGTATCGTGGTTGCGGTTACGCAATAGGCGGCGGAGAGATTGACCGAGGCCAATACGATAGTGTAAGGTCTGTAGACGCTGTACAGGGTTCCTGCTTTCTGATTAAGCGCACAGTCATAGATCGCATCGGTTTGCTGGCTGAGAGTTATTTTATGTACGCAGAAGAATACGAGTACTGCATCAGGGCAAGAAAGGCAGGATATAAGATTTTGTATGCCCCGATGGCAAAAATCTGGCATAAGGAGTCCATCAGAGTAAAACCATGGTATAAAGCACTGAGGCGAAAGGATCAGGGCAAGATATCGCTATTCATAAAGTACATCGCTACAAGGAATTTCCTATGGTGTTTGAAGGAACATGGCACACGGTGGCAATATTTTTCTGTACTGCTCCATTTATTTAGCTATTACTTTTGGAGGCAATGTGCGGTTTGTATGTTATATTACCGTAGCCCAGGTCTTTTGCGCGCATATCTAGTAGGAGTAAAAGAAGGACTTTGCTTAAAACCTCAGTGTGGGCCGGTTGAGCGGAATACTCTAACTATACATTAACTAAATCATGGGGTTAGTGTTAACTATTTTCTACCTTTGAAGACCTCGGAACCTCCATTGTTGGCATACACTTTATCAAGACTCATTAAGTTAATCGCATCGTCTAAATTTACATCGTACATTCCGCGTTTATATGAAAGCCAAGACGGGGCTTCCACTCGGATTATGCGTTGTTGAAGATTTACACCGCGCAGGTAAAGGTACGCATCCTCCTGTAGCGGACTACTCAACAACATGCTTTCCTGATCCCAAAGCAGTGTCTTTACAGGCGAATCGGGACCCTGGTAAGCGAAGAAAAACATATGGCCGGTTGAATCAGCGTATACTGGCCTAGAATAATCTATGTGATCAATCAACCATTCACCGGCTGCCGTGTCAGTTCTGCTAAAAGAGGTCATTATGGTTGTACCAGGAAAACTGAGATTCATGTACCACTGTTTTAGTCCTGCAAGGTCAATGATAAAACCACTGCTCAATAAAAAGAAAACTAATAAGAGCAGGCAAAGAAGTGCTTGTGGCATCTTTTCACGAGCATGGTTAGCCAACGAATTAATTTGCATACCACCATCGAATGAATGATCCCAAAATTCGTGAACTGCTCCCTCAGTAATATTCCACCAGCTACGCAACAAACGTTTCCAGGATACAAAGAGGGGTCCCAATAGCTGCAACGATAGTTCGCCGCCAAATACCCAGAATGGAGCCAATAGGGGAGTGGCTAGGGCATAGATCCTCTCCACTCCAACGAAGTCAGATAAATATGGGACAACCACGCAGGCAACAAGCACTAAAAAACTTACAAGTGATAAGGCGAAATAGTCGTTATCTAGCTTAATAGATTTGTATTTAAGGATGACTGCACCTAAACCAACGGCTACAAAAACTTGAAAGAGTAGCATTAGGTATCTGGTTACAAACATAAGCGGATGCATGACTTTAGCCGATAACATAAATACCGTTTCTCTTGAAGAGATGTTCAGTATTTCAGTAATAAAGACATGAGATACCATTGTTCCCACATTGACAAGTGCTGAAAAAATTGATGAATTGGTTGTAAACATATACCATGCAAAGGTCGCCACGACCAATAGCGTTGCAAAACCATAGGAAATTAAATAACCTTTTCGTTTAAATAACGGAAATATCACGAGTGCCCCTGCAATGCAAAAAATCAGGAAATACGCGGATGTATAGTGCGACACAACTATGCTCATACTAAAGATCATATACAATATTACTCTATGTAGCTTCGGCAATTCCTTGTCCAAAAGAAGCAAAACCAGTAATGTCAGAAAGAAAATTGCTATCTCTTGTCGCGGTATGGTGATCATTGATGCCACAACCGTTGTAATTATTGTGAAGTAAAGGACTGCCAGGAATGCATTCTTAGCAGCTATTTGTTGCCGGTATGCCTGATATAGACACAATGAGGCAAGTGAAAATAGAATTGGCCAGATAATCTTGAAGACAGCTGTACCGTCAACCTTCACGAAGGTAGAATAGATGGCGGGCAATATTGTCACTGCCAGCATAGAATTATAATCGTGCGCAGGCCTATACGGGTCCCAGAAACCCTGTTTAACAACCAGGTTTTGCATGTAATATTCGATCCTTGAGTCGAATCCATTTATATAGTATCCTGCCAGTGAATAGTGAAATAGCAGAGATAGGGATATGCTTACCACGGCTATCGGATACATGTCTGCCCCGATGAATTTGCCGGAGATCGTAAGACCTGCTATGACTGCGATTGCTGCCAGTACTATGAACTGGGGAATAGTGCTCACATATGAATTAAGTAATATTGTAGCCAGGACACTTAATAATGGTAGTAAATAAAGAATCAACAACGGCGGGGTTAAGAAACGACGTATGCCAAACGAAGTTTGTATAGAAAAATCCCGATCGCGCTTATATGCGACAATGCACAGTATTACCAGAATAGATGTCCACGTAATTATTAGAGGGAAGGGTGCAAGAGGCTTGATAATACCAAGATACGGATACAAAATATCTATCACGAATCCTAGGAACATATTGAAAGAAAGGCTCAATCCAACCACATAAACCAGTGTTTTCACCGCTCCGAGCTTATGCAGTTTCAAAATGCGAAGTATTACAACTCCCGGTATAATTGTCAGGTAGAAAAAACCAACGATTTGCCTAGCGACGGGAATATCAAAGCCTGCGGCTTCTAGTCCCATCAAGGCCAACATGGTGAGTTGGACAGCGAGGGCAATGCCTAGAAGCTTGCCGGCCGTCCACTTGTTAGTTTTGAAAGGATGATCAGTCATGATAGAACTGCCTTGGGAATATAATTCTTCTTCGTGGGACGATCCTTTAATATATTAGATCATCCCACGAAATTCGCATTCCGTAGGGTCCCGGTTTTTTGGAAACCGCCATATATTTCAAAAGTTTAGAATATTGGTTTGAATATGAAATTATTTACATACGATTTTGACATCTAATTATCGAGGAATGGCTTTTAATGTAGCTCATAAGAGAATTCCGTATATGGGTGCAGCTTGCCTTGCTGAAGGAAGAAAGCATTATATCCAAAGCTAAACACTTTTTCGAACACCATGTTCATTATGTTGAAAAAACCTTGAAAGGGCATAACTCCATACCCCATAATTTGCCCCGACGTCAACGGCTCTTGATCCGATGCCTATCAAATCTCTAAGTTTTCGAAGTTCCTTTTCAGAAGTGCCCGTGATACTGCCATAAAAAATCTCAACGGCAGACGAAAATGAGGTGGAATGAGTTTGGCAATCTGGCGAAGCGATGGTTCTAGTAGCATATCACGTTCCTCTGCTTTCTTATTTGTCGGCTTGATCCGCCTTGTCCACTTTAGCTGAAGTGTGGTATTGAATCTATATTCGCGTATAAACGACGGGTAGTATTAGCCTTTATTTCCCACTTTTTCCAGAATCCTCATCAAGCTATTTTCATTTTCTTTCTTACTATAGTATTTTTCAACTATTGCCCTGGCATTATTTCCTACCTCCGTCATGTACTCATCATTGAAGATTAGATCATTTACTTGGTTTACTAATTCATTTTCTTGAAAAACAAGGATGTCTTTACCTGTTTCCATCCAGTATAGACCTATCATTCCTTGAGGTGTAGTAAAGACGGGAACAGAACATGCCATAGCTTCAATTATCTTATTTAGAGGTCCACCGGTTGCAGTTTTCTCGGGTACAATAATTGCGTTCAAATAGGACAATTTATTGATGTATTCGTGCATAGAATCAAGATACCCTGTATATTCAATCCTCTCGTTTGGTCGCCTTTCCATGCAATGCCCGATTACAACGAAACGTATCCTTTTATCAAATTTGTCTATGTTGGCGTATAAAAAGTTCAAATGTTCTGTTTTTCTTTGGTCCCTATAGACAAATGGTCCTATCATACCGATCGTTTTGAACTCTTCACTCCCGCATTTTTTTTCCGCAGGTTTAAATAACTCATCATCAATAAAGACAGGAACTAAAGCGATTTTTTCAGTATACTTTTTGTAGTGCTCAAATGTATTTGGAGATAGTGCAATAATATAATCGGCGTGCGTTACGATAAATCGCTCAAGAATCCCCATCATGTTTGCGAGAATGGACGGCCAACCACACTCCTTACATGTTTCAGATATAATATCATGGGTTTCATATATTATTGCGTATCCACGAATAAATGACCAAATATAAATACTTGGAAAGCCGAAAAAATCATTTGAACAAAAAACAATATCGAAGTTCCTACTTAAAAGAGCATAACTTAACTTTAAATTCCACCAAACAGATTGAAGGATTCTCACTAAAACTTTTAACCAAAAATTCTTAATATCTTCGTATTTGTTATTTCCTCCACCCTTTAATCCGTTTATGAAAGTAATTTCATGTTTACCTCGAAACACCTCGGCAATTCTTAACGGGCGTACAACTGTACCATCGATTGCTTTAATATTATAAAATACAGGAATTGCGATCCTCATAAAAATCTCCTGAAATGTAATTAAGATTATGGTTATTGCTCTAATACCACATACATATAATTGAAGTCATCAAAAATTTAAATATTTTACTCTTTTAATAGACATCCCTCCTTTATGGCTTGTACCTCTATGGCTGGACAGAATAGGCTAAGGACAGTCTGATAGATTTCCCCCCTTATTATGTCTTTCCTGCATCAGTACTTCTTACCATATAGGTAACCAGTAGTCAAGTCGAAGTGATGAGTGGATCCGCTTAATACTTAAACCTGCTCGATGAAATAGGAAGCCTTGTTCCTGCTTCAGATAGGGCCAGGAGCTTTCAGAGTGGCTTTGAAGAGAAGGTTTGGGGTGAGATCAGCCATATTTTGCAGATGCATACCATGATGGTCTAAAATTCAAAGCAGATTTTCTGGCACATGGATACTCCTTTGTGATCATTATAGGATTGCCGGGCCGCATCAGAAAAATGACCAAGGTATACATTGAAAGTTTCAACCTAATAGGGAGAAAGGAATGCTAGGTTGGTGGATATTCGAGCAGGCCAGCTTTCAAAGTTTATACTTTGGTGGAATCTTTCCTGAAACGGTATCATTATCACCGACTTTATATGAGCCTGGGGATGCATCCATTATTACTAGTTGAAAGGAGGTAGACTGGCGGTTATTCATGGAGAATGAGGCATTGATAGCTGCGTAGCGTGGGGATACTATCATAATTAAGGAAAATGACGGATGATAATCGTTATATTGCGAATTGAAGTGGGAAATTCCGGGTAAGATCCACGGCTATCGGTTAATAACTATGATTACTTTGTTTGCGAAATAGAAATATGATTTATTCATTTGCATTTATTTTATTATTTTGATAAAAGGTAAATAATGAAAGTTTTTGTTACAGGTGGGGCCGGATTTATTGGAAGTAATCTAGTCGACCGTTTATTGACCGATGGAAATGAAGTAGTAGCTTACGATAATTTCAGTACCGGGCTATCAGAGTTCTTGGAAAAAGCAAAAGGGTCGTCAAAATTCCGTCTGATAGAAGATGATTGTTTAAATTTAGCATCTTTGAAAAGAGCCATGGCTGGTTGTGACTTTGTCTTCCACATGGCCGCCAACGCTGATGTGCGCTTTGGTATAACCCATCCGGAAAAAGACCTTCAGCAAAATACCGTTGCCACTTTTCATATACTTGAGGCTATGCGTGTCAATAAAATTAATAAAATTGTTTTCCCGTCAACCGGTTCGATTTACGGCGAGGCTACAATTGTTCCCACTCCAGAAAATGCACCATTTCCAGTACAGACGTCTTTGTATGGTGCATCTAAATTGGCCTGCGAGGGGTTGATTGAAGCGTATTGTGAAAGGTTTGGTTTTCAAGCCTGGATATTTAGATTTGTTTCTATTCTTGGAGAACGTTATACGCATGGCCATGTTTATGATTTCTATAAAAAGTTGTTGAACAATCCCACTGAATTACAGGTTCTAGGTAATGGTTCTCAGAAGAAGTCGTATCTTTATGTACATGATTGTCTTGATGCTATACTTTTTAGTATCAGCAAATTTAAGGACGCTGTGAATATTCTGAATTTAGGGACAAACGAATATTGTGAGGTTAATGAATCTATTGGTTGGATTACCGGCCATCTTGGATTGAAGCCTAAGCTTACTTATAGCGGTGGTGATAGGGGATGGGTTGGCGATAATCCTTTTATATTTCTTGATACAACTAAAATAAATAATGCCGGATGGAAATCAAAGCTTACTATCAGGGATTCTATGATTAAAACTCTGATCTATTTGCAAGACAACCGTTGGCTGATGGACCGCCGAGAATGATATCATGTCCTCGATAATTATCTTTGGTGGTAGTCGCGGAATAGGCAAGATTATTGCTGAATACCTAGTAAATAGCGGGCGTGAAGTTAGTGTCACCAGCAGGAATCTGGAAGCTTTGAATGAATTTGGACAGGTACTACCGGGCAAAAACTATTTGTTAATATTATTAAGGCTGATATAACGAATCTGAGTGATGTGACCAGAGCATAGAGAGTAATAAATGATTATTACGCGGAGTCCTTTGCGTGTTACATTGGGAGGTGGCGGGACTGATTTGCCTTCATATTATGAAAAATTTACCGGATTCACGATTTCAGCTGCTATTGACCGATACGTTTATATCACCTTGCATCATATGTTTCGGCCTGGCTACATTATCAAATACTCTCATATGGAGAAAGTTAGTTTAAAAGATAAGATAAAACATCCTATTGTTCGGGAATCATTAAGATTATTGGGTATAGATGATGGTTACCTTGAAATAGCCAGCATGGCTGACATACCGGCCGGGACCGGCCTGGGTTCCTCAGGAAGTTTTACGACAGCTTTGCTTAAGGCGTTACATACGTATAAAAGGAATATAATTCATCCCAGAGAATTAGCTGAACAGGCCTGCGATATAGAAATCAACAAATTAGGTGAGCCTGTTGGCAAACAGGATCAATATATCTCTGCTTACGGAGGTATTACCTGTCTCGAAATTGCCAAAAATGGGACCGTAAAAGCCTCCCCATTAAAAATCGCTAAAGAAATTTTATACGATCTGGAAGATAGCCTGTTACTTTTTTTTACTGGGTACAGCCGCTCAGCTTCATCTGTTTTAAAAGAACAGAATGACAGGAGTAAGGATAATGATAAAATTATGATTGACAACCTCCATTTTATCAAGGATATTGGCATCCAGAGTAAGAAAGCTTTGGAGAAAGGCGACCTGACAAAATTTGGTGAATTAATGAATATTCATTGGGAGCACAAAAAGAAACGCTCCGGCCAAATGTCTAATCCCAAAATTGATAAATGGTATAACCTGGCTATTAAGAATGGAGCAATTGGGGGCAAGCTGATTGGGGCCGGAGGAGGTGGATTCCTGATGTTTTACGCCAGGGATAAAAGTAAATTACGCCATACCATGATGCATGCTGGCCTTGAAGAAGTGCGGTTCCGTTTTGATTTTGAAGGGACAAAACTTATAGTACAATCATGATGCCTGTAGTTGCTCTTCTTGCCGGCGGATATGCCAGCAGGCTTTATCCGGTAACTAAGACTATCCCCAAGGCAATGCTTACGGTAGCTGGCAGGCCATTTATTGCACACCAACTTGCTTTACTCAAGAAAAATGGTATCACCAAAGTAGTTATATGTTCCGGTTATCTTAGCAAACAAATAGAAGATTTTGTGGGCGATGGGAAAGAGTTTGGTTTATCGATAGATTACTCAAGCGATGGGAGAAAACTACTTGGAACAGGTGGGGCAATTAAGAAAGCATTACCTTTACTGGGAGATGTTTTTTTTATAATATACGGCGATTCATATTTAACTATTGATTTTAAAGCTGTTTATGATTTTTTCCTCTCTCAAAATAAGAAAGGTTTAATGACCCTATTAAGGAATAGAGATGAATGGGATAGCAGTAACATTATTTTTAGGAACGGCAAGATAATCAACTATGAGAAAACAGAAAGGATCGAGGATATGGAATTTGTTGATTATGGCTTGAGCATATTAAAGCAATCCGCTTTTGACGATGCTGGCAATACTGTGGTTTTTGACCTCGCCGTGATTTACAAGTCTCTGATTGTGAAAGATCAGATGGCTGGTTATGAGGTGAAAAGAAGGTTCTACGAGATAGGTTCTGCGCGGGGGTTAGCTGAAACAGAAGGCTATCTTTTAAATCTATCAAGGGAAAATGGAGGTGCTTGTTCATGAACAGCCCGGATTATATTGATAAGTATGTCTCGGAGGTAACTGAGATTACGAAGCTGATTGATAAAACTGCCGTCCGGAATATGGTTGATATTATCCTCGAAGTCAAGAAAAGTAATGGCAGGATTTTTATGCTTGGGGTTGGTGGTGGCGCCGGCAATGCCAGCCATGCGGTTAACGATTTTAGAAAAATTGCGGGAATAGAATCCTATGCGCCCACTGACAATGTATCAGAGCTCACCGCAAGAATCAATGATGACGGTTGGGATTCAGCTTTTGTTAATTGGCTCAGAGGAAGCAGGCTAAGCTCAAATGATTGTGTTTTTATTTTTTCCGTTGGTGGAGGGGATATTGAAAAGAATATAAGTATTAATCTGGTCCAGGCTTCAAAATATGCGAAGGAAATTGGTGCGAAAATTATTGGCATCGTGGGGAGAGATGGGGGCTATACGGCTACAGTCGCTGATGCCGTTGTAATAATTCCTGTAGTTAACCAGGAAACTGTAACGCCACACACTGAGGCCTTCCAGGCAGTAATATGGCATATGATAGTTTCTCACCCGCTGCTTAAAGTTAATGAAATGAAATGGGAATCAGTAAAATAGTGGGAAAAGGCGTTTTTTTAGATAGAGACGGCGTTATTAACTATAATGTGTTTAATACAGCTACCAGTTTATGGGAGTCACCGCATGCTCCTGAGAGACTCAAGTTATTTCCCTGGAGCATTGAGTCTTTACATCGGTTGCTGGAAAATAAATATAAATTATTCTTGATATCCAATCAACCCAGCTATGCTAAAGGTAAAACTTCCTTAGAAAACATTAAGGCTGTTCATGAGAAGTTTAATTCTATCTTAATAGATAATCAAATCTTATTTACAGAATATTATTATTGTTACCACCATCCGCAGGGTATTGTGCCAGATTTGTCTATCGAATGTGATTGCAGGAAACCTGGTATATTATTCCTGAGGGAAGCAGAAAAAAAGTATTCGTTAGATATGAAGTTGTCCTGGATCATAGGGGATCGAGACACTGACATTTTATGTGGGCAAAAAGCAGGTATAAGAACGATAAGGATCTTGAATCAGGAAGAATTACAGGAAGTAAAGATGCTGGCAATTAATCCCGACTTTAAAGCAGCTAATCTGTCAGAAGCGGTGAGCATTATTATTCGGGAGACTCGCTCTGTCCAGCTGTAAGGATTTAGGAGGAAAGACGGAAGTATGGGATCAATAAATAAACTTAAAATCAAGTTATTTGCAGATGGTGCCGATATCAATGATATGAAAAGGATTTATAGGGAAGGTATCGTTAAGGGTTTTACTACCAACCCTACATTAATGAGAAAAGCTGGTGTGTCAAATTATGAAGCTTTTGCAAAGGAAGTTTTGAGAGAGATATGCGATTTGCCGATTTCGTTCGAGGTCTTTTCAGATGATTTTGATACGATGGAAATTGAGGCACGCAAAATTGCCTCCTGGGGGAATAATGTAAATGTAAAAATTCCAATTACTAACACCAGGAGGGAATTATCAATTGCTCTGATCAAAAAGCTTTCCGGCGAGGGCATCTCTCTTAATGTAACGGCTATTCTAACGGTTGAACAGGTGGACGCCGTCGCACGCGTAATATCTCCAAAGGCAAAAACAATTATATCTGTTTTTGCAGGTAGAATCGCAGATACAGGAAGAGATCCTGTACCTTATATGAAGGAAGCAGTCAGCATTCTTAAATCAAACCGAAATGCTGAATTATTGTGGGCCAGTTCTCGCGAATTGTTAAATATATTTCAGGCAGAATCCTGTGGCTGTCACATTATTACCGTTACCAGCGATATCCTGAGAAAAATTCCGAATATTGGCAAAGATCTGAGTATTCTCTCACTGGATACGGTTAAGATGTTTTATGAAGATGCCAGGGCGTCCAAGTATGAAATTTGATCGCTCCAGATACAATTTAGCAGGCTGCTATAGGCTTCTCCTACCCCCTAAGGTAGTTAAAGAGAAACCAAAACATCAAGAAACGGCCAGGAAAACGACACACTATGCAAGGAAATTCTTGTCAGAATCTGTTTTTCAGCTGATGACCAATATAGGCTCATTGCACTGGTTAGTCAAATGCGATAGAATACACCGCAATTGATGGGTTGGGGCAACAAGTAGTTATTTCAATGTCACAAGTATGAGATTGCAGTACCTAAGAGTTTGTGTATGGTTGAGGGAAGTATGATTAATGGCAAATGGGATAGCAATGTGAATAAAGCTCTTCAAAAGAGATGGTTGGCGGCACAGAAAGCCGAGGAAAAATTCTATCGGGCAATACCCCCTATCTATGCTAGTAATTGGGAGCGGGAAGGCAAGAAGATATGGGAAGACCATATTAAAAAGTTGATGGGCATAGACTTCGAATACTTTTCAAATAAAACTGTATTGGAGGTAGGTTGTGGGTGCTATGGTCTTATTCATTGGCTAGATAACAGCCCTAAAAGAAAGGTTGGGGTTGATCCGCTAATAAGTAGTTACACGGACCTAATCGCTAAGACACCTTCGACAGCCGAGCAATTTAGTATGCCCAGTGAAGAACTCCCATTTGGGGATGCAACCTTTGATACAGTGATATCAATAAATGTTTTGGATCATACTTTGTTACCTCGAAAATGTATTGCGGAAATGTATAGGGTTATGTCACCTAACGGAGAACTCTTCTTAGAGCTGAATACTTTTAGACTACCTCGCTTATTTAGAGAAAACCTCCAGCTCATTGATCATCCACATCCGTGGCATTTTTCTGCATCTGACGTGATAATGTTACTACAACAAACTGGATTCAAAATAGCAGAACAGCGCATTATGAAGACGCGCCTTCAGCAAATTAACTTACATTTTCCTCCAGATTTACATATGGTAAAAATGATCGGTGCATATTTTATGAAAATGGAATTATTTTATTGCCGCGTGGTTAAACTGTAATACCCCGGATGTCATCTCATAGTTGAGACCTCGCTGACAGCAAGCTTCTGGCCAGGCTGTAACATATCCAGCATTTTTCATCCGCCAACCTTTTTATCATCAAATGTCCAGCTTCAGGGGTGTGGAGCTTTGTAGAACTTTAGACTGTCCTCAAACTGTACTGACCTCGTGTAACGGTCACCATCTCAAGATTCTGCCATCTTCCTAGTCGCTTGATATCTAAGCTATCCATTCCTGATTTTAACAGGATGCAGGCAAAGGCTCGTCGGAAGCTATGGGGATTGCAGGTGATATGGGTAGCCTGATGCAAATCGTTTGAGCATGCACTGGATGCCAGCCCTCTCAATTCCCCATATGTTGCTATTTGCCTTATCCATCCTTTAGAGTCGCTTTGATCATCGCCCGTTATCTGGACCATTATATGGATTAATTAAACCTGTGAGGAAACCAATACCCAGGGTGAAATGTTCAAGTATTGCTAGGACCAGTAGTATTGGAACCAAGATGTATCTCCTTTTTTGAATCGATATAAAAAGCGAAGCTGATAATATGAATAGTAAGTAGGCTGACCAGCCAAATATGATTATTGGTCTTAATAAACCAAAAAAAATATATAGAGGAATTGTAAGTATAGTACCTGCTGCGAATGCTGCAACGCAAAAATAGGTTAACGGTAATGATTCAGGGTATTTAAGAAAGACTGAAGCTCTTCCCCTTCCGTACAGAAATAATTGCCACAAAAAGCTTTTTAAAGTCTTGCGCCTGTGATGCCAGACTATCATTGTAGGGTCGTAAATAAGCTTACGACCTCTCCTTCTAATTTTGGCATCAAGCACTGTATCATCCGCCGGGCCAACAGTTTCACCCTGTCCACCTACCTCCATGAAGTCTATTTTGCGTAATGCTGAATTTACTGGTGGGTTGTGGTCAACTTCGCGGATGTTTTTATATATTGCTGTATTTCTCGCTCCGGCTCCGCCCAGAAATGATTCCATCAATATTCCGAAGCACTTTGGCCAGAATGGTTCATCATTAGGAGTTATATTTGGACCACCAACACCTGCAATATGTGGATCATCAAAGTGTTTCGATAAAACAGACAGCCAGTTTTTCTCAACCCTGACGTCTGCATCCGTAAACGCAATTATCTCACCCAGAGCTTGCGAAACACCATAATTAACTGATTCCGCGTGATAAATTCTCCCTGACTCACGTAATTTTGGAGTCCGTACTGGAAATTGCTTAACAATTTCAACCGTGCGATCTGTTGATCCACCGTCTACCACGATCACTTCGAATTTCGGTGCATTTTCATTGGAAAATATTGATTTTAGGCATTCTTCAATTGTGTCTTCATTGTTGAATGTAGGAATAACTACCGAGATAAATTTATCCATCCTTATAAATTTCCAAGTTTCCTTTATTGTACTTCCATCATCTTCATCTTATAAATCTTTTTCTTATGAGGTAAAATAGATTTTCAAACCCATCTCTGAATGTTCGCAGCTTTACCTTTCCCATCCGGGCTTTATAACTAATTGGCAATTCCTTCCAACGGCATCTGGTATAATAGCACGCTTCGATCTTCAATTCCTCTGACAAGGGCATACCATTTGACCTCAGTTTGAATTCCTGCAAAAGATTCTTTCTGAATACCCACATGCCGGATTGTGAGTCATTCAAATTTATACCATACAATAACTTGGTCGTTATGTTAAGGACAAGATTACCGAATCTGTTCTGCATATGCATAGCGTCTTCAGTCATGTCAGCAAAGCGATTTGTCGTAATGAAATCAAGACCTTCGTCCTCGAGTGCTTTTACCAGTTTTGGAATATCCTCTACTGGATATGTGCAATCTGCGTCGGCCGTCGCTATGATTTCACCAATGGCGGATGAAAAGCCGGTTTTGTACGCTTTGCCGTAACCACGGACAGGTTCATAAACAACTGCAGCGCCAGCCCTCTTAGCAATTTCACTGGTCTTATCAGTTGAACCGTTATCAACCACTATGATTTCGACATCATAATTCATATCCTGTAACTTCCCGTTAGGGATGGTATTGATGGTGTTGGCAATTCCCTGCTCCTCATTTAAAGCGGGAATTACAATACTGATTCTTTTTCGTTTAGTTTCTGTAGCCACTTGGGTGTTCTCTTTGCCATTTCCAGGCGGTTTCTACAATAGCATCAATTTGAGTATACTCCGGTTCCCAGTCTAATTCGGATTTTGCCAGGCTGGAATCCGCTACAAGTATTGCGGGATCCCCATGACGGCGGCTATGATTGACCGTCGTTATTTTTTCTCCGGTAACTACTTTTGCCGCTTCAATCACCTGTCGTACGGAGAATCCATTTCTGGTCCCAAGATTATAGGCTTTGTTCACCTTGCCGTTTCCGAGTTTATTCAGCGCAGTAATATGCGCCCTTGCAATATCAGATACGTGAATATAATCGCGTACACAGGTTCCGTCAGATGTTGGATAATCAGTCCCATATAGATCCACGTGGTCTTTTTGCCCTAATGCAACTTTTAAGATAATTGGTATAAGATGTGATTCGGGGTTGTGATCCTCTCCGTGCTCTTCGCTTGCGCCAGCCGCATTAAAAAAACGCAACGCAATATGCCTTAATCCATTGGCACTACTATATCGCTGCAGAATCCTTTCCAGCATAAGTTTTGATTCGCCGTAAGTATTTAGAGGTGGGATTATAGGCTGGGTTTCCGTTATCGGTGTAGAATCAGGGCTTCCGTAGATAGCCGCGGTCGAAGAAAAAATCAACTTATTGACATGGTATTTCATCATCTTATCCAGCAGATGTATGCTGCACAGCAGATTGGCGTGGAAGTATTTATTTGGTTCTCTGCCAGATTCAGCTACTTGCGATTCAGCCGCAAGATGAATAACCGCCTCAAAATCGTGGTTTTTGAAAATTTTATCTAATCTATCCAGATCTGCTAGATTAGCTTTAACGAATATAGCTTCAGGCGTAACCGCCTCTCGATGGCCATTTGCTAAATTATCAAGGGCTACAACGTCGTGCCGTTCTTTGACCAGTTGCTCTGTGACAACACTGCCGATATAACCTGCTGCACCGGTTACTAATATCTTCATTTAACGCAATCCTGCAGGCCGTTTACATAGATAGGGCAGTCACCTTCATTTATTTCTGCTATTTTTTCCGGATCGATATCTATACTTAGAACTATAACTTTATGGCCTTTCAGCGCGAAGCCAACCGCCGTCGTGAGTCCTACAACTCCCAATCCTATTACGCTTATTATCTTTTTCCCGTTTGTCTTGACCATTGTTCGTCACTCTCCATGTGCTCAGGTCCATAAACCAATGATGTGAGATGTGATTTTTTGTTATGCGTCTATCGCCTATGCAAGTTCAGAGACTTAATGTTACGGGATAGCGCAGTCTCTGTCAACTGCATTTTCATAACCAATGGTAACTATTTATATTGTTATTTTACAACGTGGATAGGACTGTGGATAGGACTATTGTCCCATATTAAGTGGGACTATCAGGTGATTCACATCCTCCAAGAAGTGATATAAAGTTAGGTAATAGTATATTTACAGTTATTTATGAACGTTTTGATATTTATGGAGAGGTAATAATATGAATATAAACCATCACAAAAGCCTGTTTACGACACGCGAATTAGCACGACTGCTGAATGTGCATATTAATACGGTGAGGCGGTGGAGCGACCAGGGGATATTGAAGTCCTACCGCATAGGCCCGCGGGGTGATCGTCGTTTTTCCCGGGATGATGTGCTCGCCTTTCTCTCAGAGACCTCTAAACAGCCCCAGTCGGTAAATTAGTTATCGGATTGGCCAACATGCGTTTAAATAGAAAACTCCGCCAGGGCTTGGCAGGCTTCGCTGGCGGAGTATGGCACAGGGAGAAAACCCGTGTGCTTGATATGAATTCTAACAAAGGTTAATTGAGTTCGCAATTAACCTTCCAAATCTTCCCCGGTTATTAGTACCTTTGTCCCCTTAGGCAACTAGTACCTATGTACCGCACTTAGTCCAGTACTTTATAGCTAAGTAGTACTTTCTGGCTACAGAAAAAGGACTATTACGCTATTCAATGTTCTTACGATTGAAAGTATATTAATAACGCCCATAAATAAGGGCTGAAATACTGAAACTCCGTTGGGGCTTGGCAGGCTTCGCTGGCGGAGTTGAATACAGGGAGAAAACCCGTGTTACGTACAAGTAAGATTGTCCAGCGCCAGATAGACGCCTATAAGCTGCTCTTAGACCGGTTCAACTACAAGAAAAAGCTGACGGCTACACTACGAGCATGTTTGTTTGTTTTTCTCTGCCTCGTCATGATCTCCCAAATTTTGGTCCCTTCCACTGCTCTCGCTGCTCAGATCTCTACTCAATCTAATCAAAGCGTTAACCGAGAATATCTTTTTGATAGAGCGATTACTTGGGCTGATGGAACTACCGAGCATGTTCAAATAGATACCAGCGGGTTTTTCTATCTTTCTGGGGTACAAAAGAAATTGGTCGGGATTACTTTAGATACAGTGAATCCCAACTGCTCTGTCTCTGCCCAGAAATATGATTTTTACAGGCCTGAAAATCTGGCCTTTTTTGATAAGCAATTGAGCTACTTAAATTCCCGCGGTGTCAGGATAATCCGCTTGGCAATTAGTTCTACTTACTTATCCAATCATGATGATGATTTAGCCGCATATCAGGCGTTGCTTAACCTCGTGTCTAAATACAAAATGCTGGTTATCGCTCATATAGATATGAAATATTGCACAGGGTTCAACTGTCAGAATATGCCCTCATTTCCGATACAATATACTGATGATACTCTTGATACGTGGTTAAAGAGAGTGTTGCCGATTTGGGCTACCTATACCAATGTTGTCGCAGTAAACTGTGACAATGAATTGGATTACCCACTTCCTGGTATGACCTATACGGCGACTAACGTCACGGCCTATATGACATACCTCACTGGACTTGTTAAGAGTTATATGCCTGGTTGTATAACCACTCAAAATCTCATTGGTGATAATAGTGAGCCAGCTATCAAGGCTGCGGTATTAGCCGCAGTGGATTTTCCGAGTTTTGACACATACCACAAAGATGCTGCTACCATAGAATCAACTTTATCCAAGTATCTACCGGAAGCCGGTATAACTGGAAATTGGTGGTGTCAAGAAGTCGGTTACAATTCTGACTCTCCGAATTATATTAACAATATGAATTTAGTCACGCCTGATTTTGTTGATGCTGCATTTAAATCAGGGGCAAGCGCAGCTCTCTTGTGGTGGTCAGTAGATCCTTCAACTGATAATAACCAATACTTTGACTGGAATGGCAACCCCAAAACTAGCCTGCAAGCAATTACTCAAGATCTCCCACAGCTACAGTCGCCTGCGCCTGTGACACCTACTGTCACCAACTCAACCGGCGCGTCTAACATTACCACTACAGCAGCCACGCTCAATGGCAACCTGTCCTCGGACGGTGGGGCTGCTAGCACGGTCAGCGTCTACTGGGGCACTACAGACGGCGGTACGACAGCGGCAAGCTGGTCCGGCAATGTGGCCGTTGGCACGCAATCCGTGGGCGCCTTTACTGCCAACTTAACCGGCCTGACGGCAAGCACGACCTATTACTATAGATGCTATGCCACCAACTCGTCCGGTTCCGCCTGGGCACCAGCCAGCGCCAGTTTCACCACCTCCGCCCCTGCCCCTCCGCCAGTCACGGCAGCAGCTGTGACCAATTCAACGGGAGCGGCTAACATAACCACCACGGCAGCCCGACTGAACGGCGAGGTGACGTCCACGGGCAATGAGAACCCCACGGTGCATGTATATTGGGGTCCTGCCGACGGTGGAACGATTGTCGCCAACTGGGCGCATGACCTGAACCTGGGTGTCAAAGGCGCCGGAGTTTTCTACACGGACATAACTGGGCTGACTGCCGGGGCTACATATTACTATCTCTGCATGGCGCAGAACTCTGGTGGGATGACCTGGGCATTATCCAGCTCCAGCTTCACCACCTCTGCCCCTGCTCCTCCGCCAGTCACCACACCGACGATAACCGATTCCACGGGAGCGTCTAACATAACCACTACGGCAGCCACGCTTAATGGCAACCTGACCTCGGACGGTGGGGCTGCTAGCACGGTCAGCGTCTACTGGGGCACTACAGACGGCGGTACGACAGCGGCAAGCTGGTCCGGCAACGTGGCCGTGGGCACGCAATCCGTGGGTGCATTCACGGCCAACCTGACCGGCCTGACGGCAAGCACGACCTATTACTATAGGTGCTATGCCAGCAACTCAGCCGGTTCCGCCTGGGCGCCAACCAGCGCCAGCTTCACCACCTCAGCGCCTGCCCCTCCAGCGGTCACCACACCAACGATAACCGATTCCACGGGAGCGTCTAACATAACCGCCACTGCAGCCCGCTTAGATGGCGAGCTGACGGCCACGGGCAATGAGAACCCCACGGTGCATGTATATTGGGGTCCTGCCGACGGTGGAACGACTGCCGCCAACTGGGCACATGACCTGAACCTGGGGGCCAAGGGTGCCTCATTTTTCTACACGGATATAACGGGGCTGACTGCGGGAACTACATATTATTATAGCTGCATGGCGCAGAACTCTGGGGGGATATCCTGGGCATCATCCAGCGCCAGCTTCACCACCTCCGCCCCTGCCCCTGCCCCTCCAGCGGTCACCACACCGACGATAACCGATTCCACGGGAGCGTCTAACATAACCACCACGGCAGCCACGCTCAACGGCAACCTGACTTCGGACGGCGGGGCCGCTAGCACGGTCAGCGTCTACTGGGGCACTACAGACGGCGGTACGACAGCGGCAAGCTGGTCCGGCAATGTGGCCGTGGGCACGCAATCCGTGGGCGCTTTCACAGCCAGCTTGACCGGCCTGACCTCAGGCACGACCTATTACTATAGGTGCTATGCCAGCAACTCGGCCGGTTCCGCCTGGGCGCCAGCCAGCGCCAGCTTCACCACTTCAGCGCCTGCCCGTTCGTCAGTCACGACGCCTTCCGGCCTTTCGGCGACACCGGTCTCTGCAACACAGATCAACCTGTCCTGGACTGACAATTCAAATAACGAGACCGGATTCAAAATCGAGAGGAAAACAGGTGCCGGCGTTTTTGCGCAGATAGCTACCGTGGGCGCCAATGTAACTACTTACAGCAACAGCACGGGACTGGTGGCTAATACAACTTATACCTACAGGGTCAGGTACTACCAGGGCACGACCCTTAATTCCGACTATTCCAATGAGGCCTATGCCACTACCTTGCCACCTCCACCACCAGTGCCAGTCCTGGTTGCGCCAGCCGTAGGTTCAGTAATCAGTACCCTAACTCCCACGCTGGCCTGGAATACTGCTAGCGGCGCTGCTAGCTATGGAGTGCAAGTATCAACCAGCCCTACTTTTGCTACTACTGTAGTGAATCAAAGCGGCCTCAGCTCTACCCAGTATGCTATCGCCAGCGGACTTAGCTGGAACACCCTGTACTACTGGAGGGCCAATGACACAAACAGTTCGGGCAGCAGCTCAGCCTGGTCAGCCGCGTGGGTATTTGTCACTGCGGCAGGGCCGCCCCCTGCGGCACCCTCTAATCTAACCGCCACTGTCGTTTCCTCGAGCCAGATTAATCTATCCTGGCAGGATAACTCTAATAATGAGACAGGCTTTGCGATAGAGAGGAAGACGGGAGCCGGTGGCACCTATGCCCAGATAGCCAC
>Ga0187861_10000154_pt1 | contig 89644 bp, 75 predicted proteins | sample June2016WEW_10_1_3_FD_132986 | JGI IMG/M metagenome (GOLD analysis project Ga0187861, IMG submission 132986) | Peatland microbial communities from SPRUCE experiment site at the Marcell Experimental Forest, Minnesota, USA - June2016WEW_10_100 | ecosystem: Environmental > Terrestrial > Soil >...
CTCAGCGGGAAGCCGAGATCCTCGAAGCTTGGATCAATAATCGGAGGAAATTGGATGCGACCGTCAAGCGGATGATGGAGGTGTCAGAGCGTGCGTTGCACCTGACGCTGCGTGTGAAAACATAAAAGGCCACTAAAAACAAGCGCCCTCGGGCGCATGCAGATATTGAAGCCGCCACCTGCGGAAAAAGGGTTGCGTGAAGATTATGAGCCCTTTTTCTGCTTCTAAGGAGGGAGGCAAGATGACATCCAAGCGGCAGTTAGGAGGCACCGGGATCGAGATCACCCCCATCGGTCTGGGCACCTGGCAGTTTTCTGAGGGGAAGGGAGGCGCGCTGGGATCCTGGGCTCCCGTTCCTCCGGATGAGACTGACGCAATAGTCGGGGCGGCTCTCGAAGGTGGGATCAGCTGGTTTGACACCGCCGAGCTTTATGGGTTCGGGCGGTCTGAACGAGGCCTGGCGCGCGCCCTGGTGAAGGCGGGGGTGAAGGACGGGCAGGTGGTGATCGCTACCAAGTGGAATCCGCTGCTGCGCACGGCAAGCTCGATCCGGAAGACGATCGGCCGGCGCCTGGAATGCCTGAAACCCTTTGGCATCGATCTCCACCAGGTTCATTTCCCGGCCTCTTTCTCATCCGTGGAAGCGGAAATGAACGCAATGGCGGACCTGATCGAGGCAAAGAGAATTCACGCCGTCGGGGTGAGCAACTTCTCGGCCAAAAAGATGCGCCAGGCTCACGAGGCGCTGGCGCAACGAGGGTACAGGCTGGCTTCCAACCAGGTCAAGTACAGCGTCCTCGATCGCCGCATCGAGACCAACGGCACTCTGGAGGCGGCGCAGCAGCTGGGGATTACGATTATTGCCTATTCCCCCCTGGAAATGGGCCTGCTGACCGGCAAATTCCATAAGAACCCGGCATTGCTCCGGAACCTTCCGTTCGGGCGCCGCTGGCGATTGCGGCGGCTCATCAAAAAGAGCCGCCCCCTGATAGTAGCGCTGGAGCGGACCGCAGCTGCCCACACAGCTTCGGCGGCGCAAGTTGCGTTAAACTGGTTGGTGAACTTTCACGAGGAAACGGTCGTGACGATTCCCGGCGCCAGCAAGGTGAAACACGCCCGTGAAAATGCCGGTGCCATGGATTTCGCACTTTCCCCGGATGAGATGGCCGAGATCGATCGGCTCTCCCGTCCCTGAGTCCCGCGATCTGCCGGCTCCTCTATGCCTCGAGCAAATCGTTTCATCCGGACAGATGCGGGCATCAAGAGTTGATGAGTTGGCGCGATTGCTTTCGCTTGCTGTGAATCGAGCGGCTTGTCGACCATTTGGGTCTAAAGGACAGAGAATCCCTTGGAAGAAAAAACATATTCGACCTTACTAAAAATCGCCATACAAGAAGCGCGCCTGGGTTTGGCCGAAGGTGGTATCCCGATTGGCGCGGCTCTTTTTGACAGCACCGGCAAATTGCTGGGAAGCGGCCATAACCGGCGCGTCCAAGACGGCGATCCCTCCGCGCATGGAGAGACAGACGCGTTTCGCAGAGCCGGACGTCAAAAAAGTTATCGCGACAAAATCATGGTCTCCACGCTCGCGCCATGCTGGTACTGCAGCGGCTTGATGCGCCAATTCCGCATCGGAACCGTCGTCGTCGGCGAATCCGTGAATTTCCAGGGTGGAATCGAGTGGTTGCGCGCAAACAAAATCTTCGTGATAGATCTCAATTCACAGGAATGCATTCGAATGCTTGCAAAATTTATCGCCGAAAATCCCGCGCTGTGGAACGAGGACATCGGAGAAGAATAATTCGGGCACCGTTTGTCTGAACAGCGGAGCTCTGCGCTCCCTCGCATTCCCCGCGGGCCATCCGTAGCGTCAGCACGGGATGATATTGCGTTCAAGCCAGGAGCATTTCTTCTGTAACATCCTTCGTGCTTTTGATATTAGTATGGACACGTTGCTTAAGGACTTGTCCGCAGGATCGGTTCTTCCAAATGAAGAGACAACGTTTTCCTCGTCTCCTTTATGCCGCACGGAGCAGTCTTTTTGCGGCATTTGCAGTCATTCACTTGGTTGCGTCGGCGCAGCAACCACAATCGCAAAGTAAGCAATCGCCCCAGGCGGCTGCGCAAACGACCCCAGTGGTGTTGCGGGTGACCACGCGGCTGGTTCAGGTGAGCGTCATCGTGCGCGACGGCAAAGGCCACCACATCCCGGGCTTGACGAAAGACGACTTCACGCTGATGGAGTTGGGCCAGGCGCAAACGATCTCCTTGTTTTCAGAGCAGGTAGTTGCCCCGGTCACAGCAACTCCTCCGCGCATGATCACACCCACGGGAGCGCTCATCTTTTCAAACAGGTTCGAGGAATCGCCCGGCCTTCCGGTCGGCGCGACCGTAATCCTGATTGACGCCTTGAACACTCCGATCTCAGACTTCGCCTATGCGAGGACAGAGATCATCAATTTCCTTCATAAACTCCAGCCGCAGGATCGGGTAGCCCTCTACGGCCTCGCATCCCGGCTTTTTGTTTTGCACGATTTCACCAACGACGCCCGCTCGTTGCTCCAATCTTTGGAGCATGCAAAAGCGAATCCGAGTAATAACCGCCCGGGCGCTGAGGATCTTCAGGCATCGGATATTGGCAACGACAACCTGGATGCATTTATCTCCGCCGCCGAGCAGCGCGCGGCGGACATGAACACTGTCAACCGGGTGCAGGCGACCGCGGTGGTGCTTGCATCCATTGCCGGCCACCTGGCGGAGTTGCTCGGGCGCAAGAACCTCGTTTGGGTGTCCGCCAGTTTTCCGTTCCAAATCGGAACGGGCACGGCCGCGGATGACCCTGGGCCCGGGAATCCGGCTGGTGGACCCGGAAGATCGATGCCCGGTCCGAGCAGCAATCAGCGTTACCAGACTTTCGAAAAGGAAATCGAACGTGCCTCGCAAACGCTGACCAGCGCGGACGTCGCGATCTACCCGGTGGACGCCAGGGGCATGGTGGGCTTTCGGAATCTGTCTCCCAGCCTTCGGGCGCTGCCCCGAACTCAAACCAAATCCAGAGTACCGGCGCCGAGTGCGCCGGCGCTGGGCGTACCCTCTCGATTGAATACGGATACGATGGAAGTCATGGCGGATCGCACGGGCGGGAAGGCCTTTTTCAATACGAACGACATTGGAGGGGCGATCCGCCACGCCATCGACGACGCCGATGCAACGTACGTCCTTGGGTACTATCCCACAAACAGCCAGTGGGACGGCCGTTTCCGGGAGATCACAGTCGATGTAAAGCGGCCGGGCGCACACGTGCGATACCGTAAAGGCTATTTCGCATATGCGGAACCGGCGGTTGATATTCAACGTCAAAAAGAGCGGATGGAACAAGTCATCGCGAGCCCACTTCAGGATGCACAATGGCGATTAAGGGTTGCGGTAACACCGAAGACGGAACCGGCCGGGCGCAAGATCGCCGCAGAAGTGGAGATCGACGCCAGCCGGTTGAGTTTTAGGATGGACGGGGAGAAGCGCATCGCGGATGTACAAATCGCCTGGCCTCAGTATGGCGTGGGCGGGCGCGCGGCCGGTGGTACTACGGAGACCCTGAACATCGTCTTTTCACCGCAAGCCTATGAAGCATGTCAGCGCGACGGACTGAAGTTTTCGCGAGAGGTTGCCATCAGCAACGGCGCCGTTCTAGTCCGTTTTGTCGCTTGCGACCTCGGCTCAGGGGCGATTGGCTCCGTGGACATACCCCTGCAAGAGGTGTTCCCTGGCACGGAGAGTTTTCGCCCTACAATCCATTAAACAAATGTCATAGGCATGGAGAATGTCATGCGATCCTCGATCTATCGTGGCGTGATTGCATCATGCATCTACGTTTCAGCGTGGATTTTTCTGTCGTCAGCAGTTGCCCGGCAGGATCTTCCGGTTTTGACCAGGGATGCTGCTCCGGCTAATTCCATTTGGCTTGATAGCCTCGACCTCAGCAAGATCGAGCAAGGCTGGGGTAATCCGCATGCAGGACGCTCCGTGGACAATAATCCCATAAAGATTCACGGCGTGAGTTTTGTGCATGGCGTTGGCACGCATGCCGAGAGTGAGATGCGGGTCGATCTGAAGGGCGCTGCAATGCAATTTCTTTCGATGGTCGGCGTCGACGATGAGACGCAGGGTCGCGGGACGATCCGCTTCGAAGTATGGGTTGATGGCAGGAAGGTCACCGAGACCGGTGTGCTGCGCGGCGGCGCCGAACCGACGCCGATTTCCGTGGACCTCACCGGGGCAAGGGAGCTGGTGTTGACGGTAGCCGATGGGGGCGACGGCATCGACTACGATCACGCCGACTGGGCCGGCGCGCTCCTGGTCATGTCACCGGGCGCAACGGCGCAGCCTCAGACCACGTCCCCGCCTTTGCCCCCTCCGCCCGTCCTGGCGCGAGGCACGTCACTCAAACCAGCAATAAATGGTCCGAGAACGACAGGCGCCACGCCGGGAAGGCCATTTCTCTTCCTCGTCCCTGCCACCGGCCGTCTGCCGCTCAAATATTCAGCGAAGAACCTGCCTGAGGGGCTCACACTCAATCCACAGACCGGCATCATATCCGGCTCATTGAAGACGCCCGGAATTACAGTCGTGGAGCTGACAGCGTCTAACAACCTCGGCAAGGCAAACCGGCAGCTGACGATCATTGCAGGCGAACACAGCCTTGCGCAGACACCGCCGATGGGTTGGAATTCGTGGAACTGCTGGGCCGACGCCGTAAGCGACGACAAGGTGCGCGCGGCGGCAGACGCCATGGTAAAGAGCGGCCTGGCAGCCCACGGCTTCCAGTACATCAACATCGATGATTGCTGGGAAGGCAAGCGGGATCCGTCAGGTCAAATCCAAACGAACGAGAAATTCCCCGATATGAAAGCCCTGACAGATTATGTGCACGGCAGGGGACTCAAAATGGGAATTTATTCATCACCCGGCCCCAAGACCTGCGCCGGTTACGAAGCAAGCTGGCAGCACGAACAGCAGGACGCCGCCACATACGCGAAGTGGGGCGTGGATTACCTCAAGTATGACTGGTGCTCCTATAGCAGCATCGCCCCGAAGCCTGATCGTGCGGCCCTCATGCTGCCCTATCAAATGATGCGCACCGCCCTGGACAGCAGCGGGCGCGACATTCTGTTCAGCCTCTGCCAGTACGGCATGGGCAATGTCTGGGAATGGGGCGCCCAGGTGGGCGGCAACTGCTGGCGAACGACGGGAGACATCACGGACAATTGGCGCAGCATCTCGGGCATTGGTTTCGGCCAGGCAGGCCATGAATCCTACGCAGGGCCTGGGCACTGGAACGATCCAGACATGCTGGTAGTGGGCAAGGTTGGCTGGGGCCCTTCGTTGCATTCGTCCCATCTCAAACCGCACGAGCAGGTCACTCACATCACACTTTGGTCTCTGCTGGCTGCGCCGCTCCTGATCGGGTGCGACATGACGAGCATGGATGATTTTACCCTGGCGCTCCTTACCAACGACGAAGTGCTCGATATCAACCAGGATTCATTGGGCCGCCCGGCAGGCCGCGTCAATCAGGACGGCACAGCCGAGGTTTGGGCCAAACCTCTGTTTGATCGAACTATGGCTGTCGGTTTGTTCAATCGCGGCAATTCCACTGCAACGGTCAAGGTAACCTGGGTCGAACTGAAACTGAACGGCCGGCAGCCAGTTCGCGATTTATGGCAGCAGAAGGACCTCGGTATTTTCAAGGACGCTTTTGAGACGAGCGTCCCGGTCCATGGCGCAGTACTTGTGAAGATCGGCAGTCCTCAGGGGAAGCGATAGGGGATCGAGAGGATAATCATAAGCACGGAAGAGCGCTGACAAACGCGGATCCGTGTTCGATGTCAAGACTCTGAACAATCGTTTGGCGGAGGCTCTCACGCGGTCGCGCTTCTATACGACTGCTTTGAAAGCGCTGGTGATAGAGCGGATCCCTTTTTTGCTTTGACTTTGAATTGTCGAGTTAATAATCTAGCCTCATCTGTTCACAAGACAATTCGGCTCGGTAATCCGGCGCGCCATCGACCTGAGCGCGCGGAAGATTGTGTTTGACGGAACTTGAAGACCTCTGTGGTCAGCAGCGCTGCTGGAAGGGACAACCGTTCACTCTGGTGCTGTGTGAAACGTGAAGCGCACTCCAACCGGAATCCATATCCGGAACTTACTTCAACTGATTCTCTTGAAAATTGTCCCCCGACATTCCGTAATGCAGGTCCTTCGCCTGGCTTGTTGAGTCGGCACGGAAGCTCGGCTCCGTAGCCCTTCTTTTGCTGGGCGCCGCCGGCGTGCCTGATTGTGAACGAAAGAGTGGATGTTACCAGCACCCAATTTTTCAGGAGGCTCCATGGACGGTAAACCCCTAAGCATCTGGGAACAGGCGCGAATGCGCGGCTATTCCCGGCGCGATTTCCTTCAGTTCTGCGCGTGGATGGCCGCCGCCGCCGGAATTGAATCCTCCGGTCTGGCGCAGGTTGTCAAAGCGCTCGACACAAAGCCCCGTCAGCCGGTGGTTTGGTTTCACTTTCAGGAGTGCACTTGCTGCAGTGAATCTTTTATCCGATCCTCCCACCCGATTGTGTCCGACATCATTCTGGACAAGATCTCGCTTGACTATACGGAAACGCTTCAGGCCGCCGCCGGCAAGCAGGCGGAAGAAGCGCTCCACAACACGATGCACAAGTACAAAGGACAATATCTGATGCTGGTCGAGGGATCGGTCCCGACCGAGGATGATGGCGTCTATTGTTGCATCGGCGGTCGCACGGCTCTCGACATTGTGCGCGAGGCCGCCGCGGACGCCAAGGCGATCATCGCCTGGGGCAGTTGCGCCTCCAACGGATGCATACAGGCGGCGAATCCGAATCCCACCGGAGCCACCCCCGTTCACAAAATCATCACCGGTAAACCGATCATCAATGTCCCCGGCTGTCCGCCGATCGCCGAAGTGATGGCGGGCACGGTCGTACACCTGCTCACCTTCGACCGAATTCCGGATTTGGACGGCCAGGGGCGTCCCCTGGCGTTTTACTCGCGCCGCGTGCACGACACCTGTTACCGGCGGCCGAACTACGATGCCGGCCTGTTCGTGGGCTCGTTCGACGACGAGAACGCGCGCCGGGGTTACTGTCTCTACAAGATGGGCTGCCGCGGGCCGGTCACATACAACTCCTGCGGCGTCATCCGCTGGAACAACGGCGTCAGCTATCCCATCCAGGCAGGCCACGGGTGCATTGGATGCAGCGAAGCGAACTTCTGGGACAACGGGCCGTTTTACCGGCACCTGGCATCGTTCCCGGGCTTCGGCATTGAAACTACTGCTGACACTGTGGGCGTCGTAGTAGGTGTTGGGACCGCGGTCGGAATCGCGGCTCATGCCATTTCCACCAACATTCGCAAACGGAAGAGCATTCACGAAGCCATCGAGACGAGCGAAAAAGTCGGCGACGCGGAGAAAGGAGAATAGCCATGGCCAAGAGAATCGTTATTGATCCCATCACCCGCATCGAAGGCCACCTGCGCATCGAGGTCGAGGTCAAGGACGGAGCGGTCGTGGATGCCTACAGCTCCGGCACGATGGTGCGCGGCTTCGAAAAAATCCTCATGGGGAGAGATCCGCGCGACGCCTGGGCTTTCACGGAGCGCGCCTGCGGCGTGTGCACAACTGTGCACGCTCTCGCCTCCGTGCGCACGGTTGAGGACGCCCTGGACATCACCGTTCCTCCTAACGCGGAACTGATCCGTAATCTCATGTTCTGCACGCAGTACATGCAGGATCACGTGGTCCACTTTTATCACCTGCACGCGCTCGATTGGGTGGATGTGGTCAGCGCCCTGAATGCCGATCCGAAGAAAACTTCGGAGATCGCCCAGAGCATCTCAGACTGGCCCAAAAGCTCTCCCAAGTATTTCGCGGACGTTCAGGCGCGGCTCAAGACATTCGTCGCCAGCGGGCAGCTCGGCATCTTCGCCAACGGTTATTGGGGCCACTCCGCCTACAAGCTGCCGGCGGAGGTCAACCTGCTCGGGACAACTCATTACCTGGAAGCGCTGGAGTGGCAGAAGGACATCGTCCGGATCCACACCATCTTCGGAGGCAAGAACCCGCATCCCAACTACCTGGTGGGTGGCGTGCCCTGTGCGATCAACGTCGATGATGCCAACGCCGTCAATGCCGAGCGGCTCGCTTACGTGGGGACGCTGCTCGACGAGGCGACGGATTTCATCGAAAAGGTCTATATACCGGACCTCCTGGCGGTGGCCGGCTTCTATAAGGACTGGGGCGCGATCGGAGGCGGGCTGGAGAATTATCTGGCCTATGGAGATCTGCCGACTAACGGATACGCGGATCCTCCGAAATTCAAATTCCCGCGTGGCGCGATTCTCAAACGGAATTTAAATGAAGTGCTTCCGGTTGACGGCAAAGATGCGACGCAGGTGCAGGAGTCCGTGAGCCATTCCTGGTACGAATACGCGGATGGCAACGATGCCGCCAAGCATCCCTGGGACGGAGAAACAAAGTTCAAGTATACCGGGCCCAAACCACCCTACGATCAGCTGAACGTCGAGGAGAAGTACAGCTGGCTCAAGACGCCGCGCTGGAAGGGCAATCCCATGGAGGTCGGACCGCTGGCCCGGCTCCTGGTTGCTTACGCTTCCGGAAATGCCGAGGTCAAGGAAGCGGTCGACGGCGCGCTGAAGGCGCTCAGCGTTCCGGTGACCGCGCTGTTCTCGACATTGGGGCGCACGGCGGCGCGCGGACTGGAAACCCAGCTGATCGCCCGCTGGTCCAAAGAGTTCTATGCGCAGCTGCTGGCCAACATCAAGAACGGCGACAGCCGGACCTTCAACAACGAGAAGTGGGATCCCGAGCGCTGGCCTGACGAGGCGAAGGGGGTCGGCATGAGCGAAGCTCCTCGCGGCGCCCTCGCGCACTGGATCGTCATCAGAGATAAGAAGATCGCCAACTACCAGCTGGTTGTACCGAGCACCTGGAATGCCTCGCCGCGTGACGGCAAAGGCCAGAGATCGTCCTACGAAGCCGCCCTGATCGGCACGCCGGTCAAAAATCCTGACCAGCCGCTGGAGATCTTGCGGACGATTCACTCCTTCGATCCCTGCATCGCCTGCGCGGTGCACCTTTACGATGAAAAGGGCCGCTATCTCAACCAGGTTACCACTTTTTAGGAGGCGCATATGGCACATGCAAGTATCCGGAGAGTGTATGTCTGGGAGCTGCCGGTGCGCTTCTACCACTGGATTAACGCCCTGGCAGTCGTCGTGCTGGCCACGACCGGCTTCATCATCGGCCGGCCGCTGGCCCTGCAGGTGGGAGCCGAGGCTTCGTTCAGCTATTGGTTCGGCTGGGTGCGGTTCATCCACTTCGTGGCCGCGTTCATCTTTTTCTTCAACTTTGTCTTTCGCATCTACTGGGGATTCGTCGGGAATGAGTTTGCGCGCTGGCAGAATTTCATCCCGCATAAAAAGGAGCAATTCAGGGAGATGTTGGAAGTGCTCAAGGTGGACATTCTCCAGGCGGTAGAAAGACCGATCCTGTCGATCGGTCACAACAGCCTGGCGGGATTCACCTATTTTTTGACTTTCCTGGCGTTTCTTTTCCAATGCTTCACGGGCTTCGGCATGTACGCCGCCATGAGCGATGCCTGGTTGCCGCACCTGTTTGCCTGGGTCGTGCCATTGATGGGAGGCGATTTTGCGGCGCGCCAGTGGCACCACATGATGATGTGGTTCTTCATCACCTTCGCCATGGTTCACGTCTACCTGGTGTTCTACCATGACTATGTGGAAGGACGCGGGGTCATTTCCTCCATGGCAGGCGGATGGAAGTTCATCGAAAAGCGTTCCTCGGAATGAAAAGCGAGACGGAGGGCAGTCACTCACGCACCCAGGATCAGGCAGCGGGTGACTGCCACCGGATTTTGGTTTTGGGAGTAGGGAATCTCCTGATGGGAGACGAAGGCGTCGGCGTCCATGCGGCGCGCCGGCTCGAGCAGGAGCAGCTGCCTGCCGGCGCTACGGTAGTGGATGGCGGCACCGGCGGTTTTCATCTTCTCTCCTACCTGCAGGAATATTCCACGGTCATCATGATCGATGCCTGCATGGATGGCCAAGCGGCAGGCACAGTTTCTATTATCAAACCACGATTTGCCACGGATTTTCCAAAGGCTCTGAGCGCCCATGATATCGGTCTCAAGGACCTGATCGAATCCGCGACCCTGCTGGGATCGTTGCCGGAAACCCACCTGATCACCATCTCCATTGCTGAAATCCAGCCCATGGTCATGGAACTCTCGCCGGCGGTAGCTGCGTCACTTCCCGATGTTGCTAGCAAAGTCCGCGAAATCCTCTTGGCGGAGACTTTGGCGTGCTAGCAGCAACCCTGATCTTCGTCGGCACCTACCTTGTGATTGCGGTCGGGCGACTGCCCGGCTTTCGTGTCGATCGCACCGGAGCGGCCATCATCGGCGCTAGCCTGATGATGGCGTTCAACGTCCTGACGTTTGAAGAGGCCTACACCTCGATCAATTACGACACGATCATTTTGCTTTTCGGCATGATGATAGTCGTGGCCAACCTTCGCCTCTCGGGATTTTTCACCGCTGTGAGCGAGGCGGTCGTGCAGCATGCCCATCGTCCCCGGGCACTTCTGGCTGCCATCATCATTGTTTCGGGGGTGTTTTCGGCGTTTTTCGTCAACGACACGATGTGCTTGGTGCTGACGCCGCTCGTCCTTGAAATCGTCCTGGCATTGCGGCGCAACCCCGTCCCTTACCTGCTCGCGGTTGCGATGGCTTCGAACATCGGTAGCGTGGCCACGATTACCGGTAACCCGCAAAACATGATGATCGGGGCCTTTTCGGGAATCCGGTATCGCGAATTCGCCCTGGCGCTGTCGCCGGTGGCGGCGGCAGGGCTGGTTGTTGCTTTCGCGGTGATTGCGATCATTTACCGTGGAGAGTTCGGCCGCACGGACAGGGTGGAGGTGGGCCGAAGGCACATTCGAGTAAATCGCCTGCTGATGTGGAAATCGCTGGTGGCTTCCGCTGCCATGATCGTGCTCTTTTTCGTCGGCTGGCCGGTTCCCAAGGTTGCGCTCCTGACGGGGGCTCTGTTGTTGATCACGCGGCGCGTGAAACCCGAAAAGGTCTATCACGAAATCGATTTCTCGCTCTTAATCCTATTTGTCGGATTGTTCATCGTCATCGCGGGGATCGAAAAGACTTCGCTATCCTCAAACGCCGTTGCCTTCGCGACCGGATTCGGGCTCGACCGGCCCGGAATTCTCAGCACTTTTGCCGCCGTTCTCTCGAATCTGGTCAGCAATGTGCCCGCAGTGCTGATCTTCAAGCCTCTCATTCCCCGTCTTGCAGATCCGAAGCAGGCGTGGCTGATTCTGGCGATGGCCTCCACGCTTGCCGGCAACCTGACGGTTCTCGGTTCCGTCGCTAACCTGATTGTGGTCCAGCGAGCTCGCCGGGAGGTCCAAATCTCGTTCTGGGAATATTTCAAGGTCGGCGCGCCGCTCACCGCAATAACAATCGTCATTGGTGTGCTGCTGTTGCGCTGACGCGAGGGGATATCACACGCTCACGGAATCTCCCCGATTCCCATTATCCCGGCCGCGCGTCCCCTTTCGGCGTTAAGCCGCATCGTGAGAGGCGACATCTGCTGCGGCACCAAGTTTTCTATAAACATAAATAGCAGCGACCCCGAATAAACACGCGAGCCCGCCACAAACCCAAAATGCGCGGTCCGGTCCGCTTTGCCATATGGGAGGCGGCGGATGCAGTGCTGCTCGCCAGGATGCCAGCATGAACTCCAGAGCATCTCCACAGGCGTGAATCACCATGGATGGCAGAATTGAATTGGTCAGGTAAGCAATGGCACCATAAACCAAAGCTATCGCGAAATAATAAGGGAGTCGGGGGAGCGTGTGCGCGAAACCGTGAGTCAAATGCAGCGCTCCGAATGCAATGCCTGCCACCGTAATTGCTATTGCCGGTCCGTGCCGGCGCTCGATCGCTGACTGCATATAGCCTCTGAAGCCGGCTTCTTCCGTGATCCCCGCGACGGCGGCACTCATCAATACAAGACAAAGCACCGTGAACAGCGGATATCCGGAAGTATTGGGCGCCGGCGCTACGGGCACCTGCACAAATCTGGCGTAGACCTGTTGCAGGGTTACTGCGCACGCCAACCCCAGCACGCCGGCTGCGAGCGCCCAGAGCCAGACGCTGCCGGGAATGCAGCGAGCCCGAAAGCTCGCGCGCCGCACCGCCGTCGTGCTCTTTGGCGCGCCCCTGCCGGCCAGGTAGCGCCAGTAGCTCCAGAGATAAAGAACCATTGCCGGCACAGCCCAGGGAAACGAAGGAGCCAATTTCAGGTTGACACCGGTCAGTACAGACCAGGGGAAATTACCGCACAGTGTCACCAGGAATCCGATGAGAATGGCCCGAACCATCAATGGCAACTTCTGCCAGAAGGACTGCAGGAACCGCATGTTCTTTCCCTCATTCTGAGTTGGGAATGATACAATAACCTATCACAAAGACTCAAAGACTCTACGACGCCCCAAGATAATGGACTAAGAGTCCCGGCGCCTTGGAACCTTCGAGTCTTGGCGGCAAGAATCCATTCCGACGGGCGGGAATGGGACAAAGAAGCACTAAGAGGCTCACATGCGCGTGATCTTCAAATCTGCGCGGCCGATCGCAGGGATACCGGCCTGCTGGTCCGGGTCGTTTGCCGGCGTCATTCTGACTTGGGCGATGCTTTTGGCCGGACTCAGCAGCCCCGCAAGTAGTGCGGTCGCTGAGCCCCGGCTTTCCCTGAATCTGAAGAACCTCTTCCCGGCCGCCAATGCCAAGAACGTTTGCCCCGACACTCCGCTGCGCGTTGCTTTCACCACCCCGCCTACGCTGGGGTCAAGCGGCAAGATCAAGGTGTTTGACGCCGCCGACAATAAGTTGGTTGAAGCAATCGATGTCGGTTCTCGTACGGCCACCAAGACCATTGGCGGTCTGGACAATTTCAATTACTACCCGGTGATCGTTTCGGGCAACCAGGCCTCCATCTATCTCAAAAACGGCGCTCTTAGCTACAACAGGACCTACTACGTCACCATTGATGCCGGCGTGTTCCAAGCCGGCGCGGACCACTATGCGGGCATCGACCAGCCAGCCGCATGGCGCTTCACGACAAGAGCTACGCATGTTGCCGCCGGCGCCATCAGGCTGACGGTCGCAGACGACGGCACGGGCGATTTCTGCACCGTGCAAGGTGCGCTCGACTTCATCCCTGAAGGCAATACGAAACCTACTACCATTTTCCTGCGCAAAGGCACCTACACCGAGATCGTTTTTTTCACCAACAGACACGCCATCACCCTGCTCGGCGAGGACCGCAAGCAAAGCGTCATCGCCTACGCTAACAACGCCACGTTCAACAATGGTGGCGGGAACCCCTATGCCGGCGCCGCGCCCAACCCGAGTGCTGAGCCGCGCGTTGGCGGCAACATTTACCGCCGCGGCGTTTTCCTCGCCCATCGAGTAAACGATCTCGTCATCGCCAACCTCACCATTCGTGACACGACGCCACAGGGCGGATCGCAGGCGGAAGCCATCATCCTCAACGGCACGCCCACTGCCCGCGCGATCCTCAAGGACGTGGATCTCTACAGTTACCAGGACACGCTCCAGATCAACGGCCAGGCATACATCAGCAACTGCACCATCGAGGGGGATGTGGACTTCATGTGGGGCACGGGCCCGTGCTTTTTTGAAAACTGCGTGTGCCGGGCCCTCCGCTCCGGTGCCTACTACACACAAGTCCGCAATCCGGCCACGAATCGCGGCTTTTTCTACCTGCACTGCGTGTTCGACGGCATCCCGGGCGTAATGGGCAACTACCTGTCGCGAGTCCAACCCGCGCGCTTTCCGTACAGCGAAGTGGTTCTGCTCGACTGTGTGCTTGGCAAGGCCGTAGGTACGGTCGGGTGGCAGTTCCAGGACGCACCAGGCGTAGCCTATACGAATCTCCCCGACGTGCATTTCTGGGAATTCAATAGCCATGCGGCCGACGGCAAACCCGTCGACGTGAGCCTGAGGCTTGCCGGCTCTCGACAGCTCAGGCAGCCTGTTGACGCAGCTACCATCGTTAATTGCAGCAATCCGGCAACTGTGCTTGGCAGCGGCTGGAATCCGAAGCTCGCGTCGATATTTGCGACCGCGCAGGTGAAGCCCATGGGAGGAGCCGCGCGCGGCGTGCCGGTCATCGTGACGCAGCCTGCCGGCCAACTGGCGCTTCTCGGCACGAGCCCGTATCTTAGTGTCGTCCCCACCGGCGCTGAGCAACTCACATATCAATGGAGCAAAAACGGCCACCCGATCCCGGGCGCGACTGCTCCCGTTCTGCGCTTGGACCGCATGACGTGGGAGGATGCGGCTGCCTACGCCGTGACGGTCTCCAATGTCCACGGCTCGGTTACGAGTGATGCCGCGGTGCTGACCGCGGTAGCGCCCGCGGCCTCGCCCGCGCCGCAATTGCCGGCAATCCCATCGGCGACCTTTGACATTACGACCCATGGCGCGAGAGGCGACGGCGCCACCGATAACACCGCGGCGATCCAAAAAACTATCGAAGCCGCGGGTGCTGCGGGCGGCGGTATCGTGGTCATCCCGGCAGCGGCCAAGCCTTACCTCTGCGGTCCCATCACGCTCGGCAGCAGGATCAACCTGCAGGTCGATTACGGCGCAATCCTGCGGATGCTGCCTTATTCCGCTGAGGGGAAGCCCGGTTCCTATCCGCTCGGAGGGCCGTCATACGCAAATTTCATCTCGGCCAATAATGCCCACGACCTCGCGCTCACGGGCGGCGGTAGGATCGATGGCCAGGGCGAAGCATGGTGGCAGGCCTTCCGCGCCAACGGCAACATGCCGCACCGCCCTTACATGGTTCGCTTCGGGAATTGCGAGCGAGTTCTGGTGTCGGGCCTGACCTTCACCAATTCGCCGATGTTCCATGTGGCGCTGAGCGGAATCGAGCAACTCACCGTCTTTGGCATCACGATCGATTCCCCGGAAGCCCCCAACACCGATGGCGTGGACCCGTCGGGCTCGCACCAGCTCATCCAGAACTGCGTCATCTCGTGCGGAGACGACAACATCGCCGTAAAAGCGGGGAATGCCTTCTGCTCCGATCTCACGATCGCCAACTGTGCCTTCGGCTCAGGCCACGGCGTGTCCGTCGGCGGGCAGAGCAACCGCGGCCTCGACGGCATGACTGTCAAAAACTGCACTTTCGACGGCACCGTCTCAGGTCTGCGGCTCAAAGCCGACGCCACCCAGGGCGGCCCGGTTCAGAACATCAGTTACACCAACCTCACGATGCGAAATGTTACCTACCCGATCGTCTTCTACAGCTATTACAACAAAGTCGGCAATCCTGGCGCCGTTTCGGGAGACCTCCAAACCACGCCGGAGAAAGTGAAAAGCTGGAACGCCTCTCCGCCAAATTCGCTCGCGAGCCAGACGCTGCCGTCGTGGAAGAACATCACCATCTCCAACGTCACCGCCACCGGCACCAAGGGCTACAGCATCATCTGGGGACTGCCCCTGGAAGGTTACTTGATCGAGAACATCAAGCTGAACAACGTGCGCATCATGGATGGCCCTGGCTACGAAATCTTCGATGCGACGAACGTTCAATTCCTGGGTGACACCGACATCGGCAGGCTCATCACCGCCAATGCCCTGGCGATCACCAGCCAGCCGCTGAATCAGACCGTAGCGGCTGGTGCCGGCGTCACCTTTACGGTTGCCGTGGCCGGCACAAGCGGGATCAAAGGGACGGCGCCCTTGTATCGATGGAGCCTCAACCACACACCGCTCACCGACGGAGCGCGACCTGACGGCGCCGTGATCTCCGGCGCAACCACGGCCACTCTCAAGTTGTACAACGTCCAGAGTGCTGAAGCCGGCCAGTACACCGTCACCGTAACAAATACCCTCGACACCTTTGACCCCGCTGCCAGCGCGCTCGTGCCTGACAAGACATCCGTCTCCATCACGAGCGCCGCCGCAACGCTCACCATCACGCCGCCGCCGGCGCAATTGCCGGACCAAGGACAGGCGGGATCGGTCCCGGAGAAATTTCTAAGAACGAAAAAGTAGGGCCGAAAATCGAGGGCAGCCGCGGGTTTAACCGCATGTTTGAGAGGCATGGTTTGGAAATCATTCAACTTGCCGTGGTCCGACTCCGGTATCAGCCGGTCATGATCCACATTTCCGGAACATCACCGCTTGCCAAGTCTATGAGAATGTGTGGCCGCTTTGTTCCAGAATGCGCTGAGCCTCAGCAAATGAGGCGTCCTTCACCAGAACGTAATCCGTGTCGAACGTTGATATCGCGAAGATGCTGATTCCCGCCTTGGCAAGAGGCTCGGCAATTCTCAGGAGGATCCCCGTCAGGCTGAAATCAAGCGGCCCTACCACCATGAAGCAGCGCCATCCGCGCTCTGACGTGACCCCCTCAGGAACCGAGGATTCCCGGCATACGATGGATAGCTCGGCCGGCGTCCAGGACACCGACCGAAAGCGTCCGGTCATCGCCCATGGCGGCAATTCAGCGTCAGGCTCCAACCGGCAGACCGCCAGACGCTCAGGCACCACCCTCAATTTTAGATTCACGCAGCTGTCGATTTTCACGGATGATCTGACTCCTTAAGTCGCTTCTGCATTCCCATGTACGTGTAGGGGGTCGTATCTGCAAAATTCAAATTCCGCGGCAAATTTTGAATTTTGCAGATACGACACCGCGTGAACCTTCGCAACTTTGCCGCGCTGGATTGGAGCCCTACAACTTCTCAACCAAACGCGGATCGAGATGGAATAAAAAGGGCTTGCCAATGTGCAACTTGGGAAAGTCCTGGTGACGCGGATTGAGGAGATAGTTTTTTTCGCCTGGCACCAGGGTACCCGGAATGCGCAACACGGCCGAAGTGCCGGCCGCTACCCAGGCATCACCCAGTATCTTGAGCTTGGCGGGCGCTGGATCCGCCCGCCAGTTCCTGGGAAGTTGCGATACCTCGACGTTTGTGATGAGTGATTCATGAATCGCCACCTCTTGTTTCTTGCTCTGTCACAGCTGATATCAATCCCATGTCCATTCTTGGATTGGTTGCGCTGCGGATGTGCGGATGGGGGACTGACAACGGCAAGGTCCTTGCCCGACAGTATTTCGACAATTCTTCCGACTTTGCCTCTGTCGTCCGCATATGCCGCCCCATTGATAAGAGGCAACAGCTCTTTCCGACTGGTCGGAGATTAGCTCAGGTTGAGGAGTGAAATCTCCTGAATTTTGAATGCTGCTGGATCTACTTGAGTACGAGCCTTGGGAGCGCGGCGACTGCTTCCATTTCGCAGAGCAGGTCAGGCCTGCATACCGCGGCGTGCACCACGATGTTGGGCATCGTATCAAGCCCGCGTTCCTTGAGGATCCGACTCAGGAGCGGGCCGTCCTCTGCCGATTTAAGGTAGGTCGTCGCCGACAGAATATTCCGGAACGCAGCGTTTTGGGCGGACAGCAACGTTTCGACGTTTATAAGCATGCGGTCCACCTGGGCCGCAAAGTTGCCCGCGTGTGCCGTGCGACCCGCTTGATCCACGCTGGCAGTTCCGGAAATGTAGAACGCGATCTTGTTTCCGTCCACGACGCGGAGGCCGCGGGAGAAATCGGCTCCGTAGACGCGGGCCTCATTCAGGGTGGGTGTATTCATCGTCGAGACCTCGAGCGGCCGCGGCGATTTGACCGCATAGAAACTAAGCATCAGGTTCGCTTTTTCGGGATAGGGAGAGCCATAGATCCCGGTGCTCGCCGGGAGGAGGGAGACGTTTCGACTCCGAAAAAACTCCCTGCGGCCGCGGTTGAACTCTGCATAATCACGTTCCATGTGGCGCAGGTAAATCCAGGTCCGGCAAACATCCTGAAAGCACATGCCATAGTGCGCAAGTACTTCTTCCGACTTGAGAAACATGCTGGTCGCCTCATCGAAGGCGTTTCCCGGCGCGCCATGGATGCTGGCGGCGTACAGATGCCTTTGATCTCCAAGCACGAAGGAACGTCCGAAAAGCGAGGTAGATGGACTGATTTCCTCTGGCTGATCATGGTAGGGAAGTACTGCCGTGGCGCTCAAGGCCAGGTCGGCGCCGGTGTCCAGTGGAGGCTGCTCGATAAAAGTCGTCGCTGGCAATGGAGCCTTGGTTCCGGCGGCCGTCCGGTAGATTTCAAGAAACGCTTTTTCAAATGGCTCGCGGTCTCTCCGGATGTTGCGGAAGAAGACAACCTGGTGGACGATGTGCTCCAGGGATGCTCTCTCACCTTGCAGGAGGGACCCGCAGGCACCATAGATCGATGCGGTCTGGCGTCCAATATCGCCGGAGTGCCGGGGATCGGGCCGGCACTGAATGTAGATTTCTTCAGCTTCGACACCCGTGAATCGGCGCCAGACTGGCGGCACTGCGTTGTGCATCCCGCGGTCAACTCCGGCTTGGGCCATCATTCAAACCTTTGCAAAAAACGGTTGCATGACATTTCGGTGCAACCGGAAATCAGAGCTGACGATTCTGTGACCTCCGGGGCCAGCTCCGCCAGGAATTCTCAGATCTCTCTACCTATCGCCAGCGCGACGGGTTTGAGATCCGCCATCATGGCCGCGAACTTGTCAGGCCTCAAAGATTGCTCGCCGTCGCTCAGGGCCTGCTCCGGGGCCACATGCACTTCGACGAGAAGGCCATCTGCGCCGACCGCGACCGCTGCCCGGGCCAGCAACGGCACGAGCCACCAGATTCCAGTGCCATGACTGGGATCGACGATGACCGGGAGGTGGCTCAGCTTTTTGAGAATAGGGACGGCACTGAGATCCAGCGTGTTTCTGGTCGAGGTCTCGAAGGTGCGAATGCCCCGTTCACAAAGGACGATCTGGTCGTTACCGCCGCTCGCAACGTATTCCGCGGCAAACAGGAATTCCTCGATCGTGGCGCTGAAGCCGCGCTTGAGCAGAACCGGCATGCGCAGCTTACCGACCTCCTCGAGAAGCGTATAGTTTTGCATGTTGCGGGAGCCGATCTGGATCATGTCGGCATGCGCGCAGACCGCATCCAGGTGGCGTGCATCCATGGCCTCGGTCACCATCGGAAGCCCCGTTTCGCGCTTCACGTCGGCGATGATTCGAAGTCCGTCATCTCTCAGGCCACGAAAACTGTAAGGGGAGGTTCTCGGCTTGTAAACACCGCCGCGCAGAATCGCGGCTCCGGCATCCTTGACCGCTCGAGCGGTCGCGAGCATCTGTTCGGCGCTCTCGACGGCGCATGGGCCCGCTATCGTCACAATCCTGCGTCCGCCAATCTCAACGTCGCCCACGTGGACGATGGTGTCATCGGGCTTTTGTTCTCGTCCCACCCGCTTGAGGCCAGGTATTGGTTTCAACATTCCGCACTCGTCGGACAGGGGCCGCTTTTCGAGAAGCAGGTTGTGTGCGACACTGACGCTCCCAGGGTTGCTCACCCATGTCGTAAACGTGCCGACCGGCATCGTCAACTTGAGAACATTGAATGCGAAGGAAATGCAGCCTTCGCTGAACATAATAACCCGATCCTCGCCGTTTTGTTGCGGGGGACATTCGCTTACCCGCAGAATTCCGCCGTGCGAGGCTCGTGATCGTGATCGTGATTGGGATCGCCGCGCCCCAGCGCGGCGAGGCATCACGCGCCCCATCAGCCCCCGGCAGGCTTCTGCGGTCGGGTGAGGCGGATGCTTCGATCCGGGAAGTTTTGGTGAGGGAAGTAACCGCTGTGGGGCAGGATCTATGCTGCCGCGCTGGGGCGCGGCGGTCCCAGATCGGCTTTTTCGGACTGGCAAGCCCGATTGAGACAGCAATTGCGATGCAGATGCCGAAGCCGCCGTTTTTGGCTTTCAGCAGCTGTTTTCGGAGCAGCGCGGGTATCGATATCAAGCTATTTGCTAGGGTCTTATTTTAGAAATCACTCGTCTCGCGATGGGTCATGCGGGGATGGGTTCGGAGCGGTCTCGCTCGAATCGGCCACCTTCCCATGCTTTTCCGACATGCCGAGAATGGGGAACAGGTCGAATGCCTGGTCCTGATCTATGAGATGGGCGCCTTCGGTAGAAAGCCGCACGAAGTGGGTGCAGTATTTCCGTTGGTCCCCGCCGATACAATGATCGACGCAGAACAGATCGGTATCCGTACAATTGACGCACTCAGCCAGTGAGACGCAGACCTTGGGCACCGTGATTTGACAGGAGTGGCAGATCGTAAAGAGATTCTCGCTCTCGACGTAATGCGGACAGGACGGGAGGGAAGTACTGTTTTCACGGAAGCCGTATATGCGGCATCCCATGAAAATGTGCTCGGCATGAGTCTCGTCCGCCTCGATCTGTTCCAGGCTTTCGTCGACCCAGTTGATGCAATTGCGGCAGTTGATCATCCGGACTGCTTAGATTCCTTTCGGCGTCGCACCCACTCTGCCTTATTGGTCTGCCTCGACCGTGCTATACCGAGCGCTCCTGCAGGTACGTCCTCGGTTATGCAGCTGCCCGCTGCGACATAGGCTCCACGTCCTATGCGCACGGGAGCAACCAACTGCGAATCGGTGCCGACGAAGACCTCGTCTTCGATAATAGTAGCATGCTTGCGTACGCCGTCATAATTGCAGGTAATGACGCCGGCGCCAATATTCACGTTGCTGCCGATTGTGGCATCGCCGAGGTATGCCAGGTGCGCAGCCTTGGACCCGTTCCCCAGCGTGCTTTTCTTGATTTCGACGAAATTGCCTACCCGGCACTTCTCGCCGACGACCGTGTGCCCGCGCAAATGGGCGCAGGGACCAACCGTGGTCCCTTTGCCGACTTCCGAATCGGTGATGAGGCACGATTCCAGGATTTCGACTTCGGACCCGATGATCGAGTTGGAGATGCGTGCTCCTGTGCGGATAATGCTACCTTCGCCGATCCTGGTCGTCCCCTCTAGGGTCACTCCCGGATGGATCGTGACGTCCTTTGCGATCGCGACATCGAGGTCGATGTAGGTTTGCTCCGGATCGACCAGGGTGACTCCGGCCGCCATCAGCTCGTCGTTTTTTCTTGCCCTCATGGTTTGAGCGAGTTCGGCCAGTTCCTTGCGGGTATTGATGCCGCGCAGCTCCGCGAAATCAGTGTGCAGGAGTGCTTCGATCCGAAGGCCGCGGCTTCGCTGAATTTTCACCAGGTCGGTCAGGTAGTACTCCTTCTGCGCGTTTCGATTGGAGAGATTCTCCAGCGCTTCGATGAGAGCGGGGATTTGGAAGCAATAAAAACCGGCATTGATTTCCCGGACCCGTCGCTGGTCTTCCGTAGCGTCTCTTTCCTCGACGATGGATTCAATGCGTCCGTCTGGGCCGCGCAAAACGCGTCCGTAGCCAAACGGATCTTCGGCGGCGGCCGTCAGCAGCGTGGTTGCCGCGCCGCTTCTGCGATGATGCTCGACCAGCCCCCGCAGCGTCTCCGATTTCAGCCGTGGCGTGTCCCCTGATAGCACGAGAAGGTCACCGTCCTTCTCCTGCAGCTCCGGGCGCGCCGTCATGATTGCATGTCCCGTACCGAGTTGCTCGGTCTGCAAAACGAATCGTGCCGGCAGGCCGCCCAGAGCCGTGCGCACCCGATCGGCGTCCTGCCCGATCACCACGAAAACCTCTTCGGGTTCGACACCGGCAGCGGCGCGGTATATAAGACGCACCATCGGCTGGCCGCAAACTGCATGCAGAACCTTGGCGGTGTCGCTGACCATGCGGGTTCCCTTGCCCGCCGCCATGATCAGAACACGGAGATCCTTCATGAATCAGATTCCTCCATCGCGGCGCCCTTTCCCGACACTTTCCAGCGCTCATAGGTCCGCTGGACGGCCGTGGCCAGACGTATCGGATCGTGGCGGACGACGCGGCCTCGGGCCAGCAATGAACCCTCGCAGATCCTTAGACCCAAGGCGGCGATGCGCTTGCGGTCGGTCGGTACAGGCATGGAACCCTGTCGGTGGTATCGGGAAAGCACCGTTGGAGATATCGGCTGGTTGTTCAGAATCATGCAGTCAAAAAGCCCGTCTCCGGTGTGATTGTAGATCGTGGAGACATGATCCGCCGCCGAAAAGCCGATGGTTTCTCCCGGCTGAGACATCAGGTTGCAGATATAGATCTTCATCGCCCGCGATTTCCTCAGAGCGCGCGTTATGCCGGGTACCAGCAGATTCGGCAAGAGGCTGGTAAAAAGCGACCCGGGCCCCAGGGTGATCACATCCGCCCGCCGGATGGCTTCCAGCACAGCGGGCACCGGCCTGCAATTTGGCGGCGAAAGGGAGAGGGATCGGATGCGCGACGCGCTCATGGAAATCTGCGATTCGCCAAACACGCGCTTGCCATCCTCCAGGTCTGCTTCAAGCCTGACATCGTGAAGAGTAGCGGGGTAGATCTTTCCTTTGATCGCCAGGACATAGGAGCTTACCCGGATTGCTTCGAGGAAATCGCCCGTCACGCCGGTCAAAGCGGTGAGAAACAGGTTGCCGAAGCTGTGGCCGTGCAATTGACCGGAACCGGGGAAGCGATACTGGAACAAATGCGAGAGCAGCGACTCATCCGTGCTGAGGGCTACCATGCAGTTACGAATATCGCCGGGCGGCAATACCCGCAGCTCGTTTCTCAGTCTTCCGGAACTGCCGCCGTCGTCACTCACGGTCACGACGGCAGTGAGACGCCCAATCCAGGGTTTGACCGCGGGCGCTTCTATGACAGGAGGGTCGAAGACACTGTGCTTGAGGCCCTTCAGGAGACAGGACAGTCCTGTCCCTCCTCCAATGGAGACTACGTTCCGCAGATCTCGCGAAGTCATTTCAATGCTGCCCGCTGGCGGCAGGCTGGCTCCACCCGACAAGTTCGCCGAATTCCTTCTCTCCATGGAGCGAGGTGAAGTCCGAGTCATTCTTGGCGTAAACCCGGTTTTCTTCATTTAATTCAATTGCCTTCTGTAGGTTAAGAAGCGCTTGCGCCGTGTCACCCTTCATGGCGAACGACGCCGCCAGAGAGTAGTAGATGTGATCGGATTTCGGGTTTTTTTCTAAGGAGTGACGGAAATAAGATACCGCATTCATGTAATCACCCCGGTTATGCTCCATCACACCAAGAGTATAAAGCTGATCGGTGGCGATTACCGGCTTCTTGTGGGACGCCTGCTCCCGGTCGCAAATCTGCATGTATGTTCTTGCTCGCGCCAGTATCTCCGCCTCGACTGGATACGTCTCGATCAGAGTCTTGAATTCGATTCTGGCCTTCTTGAACTCCTTTTGGAATATCAGCTTGATACCCTTCTCGAGCAGTCCAAGGGCCGCTGAGGTGGCTTTGGTATCCCGCAGGAGCCGGGAGGGCTCCGGTAAGCTTTTGATAGGGCTCGCCTTCTTGACCTCTGCTTCCGCGGGTTTTCCGACACGCACAGGCCGTGCGGGAGCCTTCTTTTTGCGCGCTACGGCGGCCTTGACGTGCCCTGAGGACCGTTTCTTGCCTGCAGGTTTAGAGCTTTTCTTTCCCTTGTTCACGCTGCGTTTGCTACTCATTGATCCTTTTGCCAATTCAGCCTCGCTCCCCTGACTTGTTCCCAGGCCGAATCACTGAGAAACCGTAAGCGCTGTAAAATCAAATAGCTATGGTGCTACATTGAGTCGACCCCAAATTTGTGAGTTATTATCAGGGAAACTCCGCCGATAAGTCAAGGGTAAGGTCGGAAAGGCCTGTCCATCCCTCTTCCGCAGCTGCTGCAGTTGGAGAGAGGAAATCTTCGAAAACGCGGACGGGAAATGCCAACTCAGTCTATTGAATAGGGTCATGCTTGTGGGGCGCCAGCCGTCGATGAACCTGAGCAATATCATACTATACGAAGCAGATTACCAGAGGCTGAAGTCGATTCTGACCATGACTCAGAGAGACCTGCCGGCAGAACTGGTTCTCTTGATAGACCGTAGCGGCCAACAGATTGCCTTTGAAGGATCTGCCCGTGACATCGACATGACCTCGCTGGCATCCCTCGCCGCGGCGAACATCGCAGCGACGGACGGCTTGGCCAGGCTGGTCGGCGAGCCCGAGTTCTCAATCCTCTATCATCAGGGGAAACGCCGCAGCATCCACATATCCGATGTCGCGAGGCGATTCTCTCTGGTGGTGGTGTACGACGACAGTGTATCGCTTGGCATGGTTCGGCTCAGGGTAAAACGCGCGACGGTTTATCTCGAAGAGGTGTTCCGCGGCTTCACGCGCAGGACAGAAACAGTCGGCTTTGCCCCAAGACCGGCGCCGGAAACGGCATCTCCCGTATATTTCACCGATGACGACATCGACAAGCTATTCAGCTTTCTGAAACCGGGAAGCTGATTTATTGAGCGAGAGGTACTACAATTGACGTTCATAAACTACGTTGCGCGTGAAATAAACTGCAAGATAGTCTACTACGGACCTGGCCTTGGCGGCAAAACGACCAACCTGCAGCACTTGTATGACATCACCAGCGCCGAAAACAAAGGCAAGCTGATCTCCCTTGCGACCGAGACGGAACGCACCTTGTTTTTTGACTTTCTGCCGATCGATCTGGGGCAGATTCGCGGACTCCGGACGCGTTTCCATCTATACACGGTCCCAGGCCAGGTCTTTTACGATGCCAGCAGAAAGCTCATTCTGAGAGGCGTGGATGGAGTGGTTTTTGTGGCGGATTCACAGGAGGAACGGCTGGATGCCAATCTGGAATCGCTCTCCAATCTCGCCCAGAATCTGAAGGATCATGGGTTCGACCTGGCCAAGATCCCCTACGTGCTCCAACTCAATAAACGAGATCTTCCCAATGCGACACCCGTGGAGCAATTGCAGCGGATGTTGCTGGTGAAAGGCGAGCCGGTTTTTGAAGCCGTGGCGACCAACGGTACCGGCGTCCTGGAGACGCTGAAGGGAATCGCACGACAAGTTCTGGTAGAGCTGCGCAAGAGCGCTTGACCATTCCCATACACTTCGTCGGCATATGGACACAAAGACTTCTCGAAGAGGGGAGCATCCCTCCTTCTTAAAGGCCTAACCTCTTCGTGTCTGCTATGCTACTTGCCCGTACCCGCTTTTGAGGCCAAGAGAGCCTGAACCTTGCTGTGCTTCCTGCTGTATCCGAAATAGATCCACATGCCGATGATCAACCATCCTATCAGACGCATCCACGTCCAGAACGGAAGGCTTGCCATCAGCAAGAGCGAAACGACAATGCCGAGGATCGGCACCAACGGCACCATCGGAGTCTTGAATGGCCGTGGCAGTTCCGGGCGCTTGATGCGAAGCACCCAAACGCCTGCGCACACGATGACGAAAGCGAGGAGCGTGCCGATGCTTACCAATTCTCCCAATATGCCGATCGGGACCAGCGCGGCAAAGAATGAGACGAAAATTCCGAGGCTAATCGATGAAAGGTACGGCGTGCGGAATCGAGGATGAACGCGGCCGGCCCATTTGGGAAACAATCCATCTCGAGACATAGAGTAAAACACGCGCGACTGGCCCAGCAGCATCACCAGCATTACACTGCCGAGGCCCGCTATCGCGCCGAGCTTTACCAGAAAACTTCCTGCCCGAATGCCGGTGGCATCAATACCCACTGCTACCGGATCCGCAACGTTGAGCGCGGTGTAAGACACTACGCCGGTAAGCAAACCTGAAACGAGGATGTACAGGACCGTACAGACGACGAGCGATCCCAGGATGCCGAAAGGCATGTCTTTCTGAGGATTCTTGGCCTCTTGGGCCGCCGTGGAGACCGCATCAAATCCGATATAAGCAAAGAAGATCACTCCTGCAGCACGCGCAATTCCGGACCAACCATATAGGCCGAATGCACCCTTGTTTGGCGGAATGAAAGGCTTCCAATTATGAGCCGCGATGTCCGGGTGCTGGATGACGAAGACTCCCGCAATCCCGATAAAGAGCAATACAATGGAGACCTTGATGATCACGATGGCCGAATTGACATTGGCGGACTCTTTGATGCCGATCACCAGGATGCAGGTCACGATACCAATGGCAAGGAAGGCTACGAGGTTGAAGATGCCGGTTGCGTGCGGGAGCGTGGCGGGGTTCACGCCGTTTTGTGTCAGGGTCGGCAACACTGTCGTGAGGGGCTCCCAGCGGCTATTGTAGAACACCATATCGGTGCCAGGAGTAGCCGTCAATCCGGGAGGTATGTGGATACCCCAGTCCTGCAAGAAGCTGACCATGTAGCCGCTCCACCCGGAGGCCACCGTCGCAGAGCCGAAACCGTATTCAAGAATGAGATCCCACCCGATGATCCAAGCGAAGATCTCACCCAAGGTTGCGTACCCGTAAGTGTAAGCCGATCCGGCAATGGGAATCAGCGAGGCAAACTCAGAGTAGCAGAGCCCTGCAAAGGCGCAAGCAATGCCGGCCACGACAAAAGACAGAACAATGCTTGGTCCGGCATACTGGGCAGCCGCAGCGCCCGTGAGAACAAAAATACCGGCGCCGATGATGGCGCCGATGCCGAGTGTAATCAGATTGAGTGGGCCGAGAGCACGCTTTAAGGAGTGTTCACCTGACTCCTGCGCCTCTTGCGTAAGCAGGCTTAGTGGTTTTGTTGCAAATATCTGAGTTCCCATGCGACTCTCCCCAGTTAATTAAGCTGTGCAAGATTGCACCCGCCGGCGTTGATGCAGGAGTCCGACAGTCCCTAACTCAGGATCGACAGCGCGAAGGGAGAAACTAGCATCGATCGCACCCATCCTGCAAGCTCAATTGCATTCGGACCTTCTGGGTGGTTTTACTCGTTCAAAAGAAACTTGCGGGTTTCTTCGATGAAAATCTCCGGCTGATCGTGATGCACCCAATGCCCAGCATTAGGAACATTGATCAGCCGATAGTCAGGGATGGCACGAATGCGGCCATCTTTTTCCGGATCGACCGTCCAGCTGTCCAGCCCGCGAAAGAGGAGTACCGGGCAGGTAATCTGGCGCCAGATTTCCTGGGCATCCTCCATGTTGAATCCGTAGGGAGAAAATGCCCGCACATAATTGTCGAATTTCCATACCAGGCTGGCGTCGGGATTCCAGTTGGCGCCAAACAACGTGAGGTGCCGCGCCATGTCGTCGGACAGGTGAGGGTTTGCCTCTGTCATGCGTGCGGCGGCATCGTCCAGGCTTGGATAGCGGTGTGGTTTGCGCGTCTCATAATCGCGCATGTTTTCGATCCAGAGCCTCAAGCGCTCGTGCGCCGGGCGCGGGACGAGTTTTTCGGGCGCCGGGCCGAAACCTTCGATCGAAATCAGTTTTTGGACGCGATCCGGGTAAGTGCCGGCGTACTGCATGACCACCGCGCCCCCGAGCGAATGGCCGATCAGGTAGACCGGGTGCTTACCGATGATGTCGATGAGGGCGGAGATATCCAGAACATATTCCGGGATGCTGTACATCGCGCCGGGCGCCCAGCTGCTGTCCCCGTGTCCGCGCAGATCGGGTGCGACGATGCGAAAATCCTTACAGAGCGCTTGTGCCACCAGATCCCAGTTGCGAGCGTGATCGCGGCTGCCGTGGACGAGGACAAGATTCGGCTTGTCGGTGCCGCGCCAGTCCCAGAAGTGCAACTTCAGGCGGTGCGAGTAGTAGTACTCGGAAATTGGTTCCATAAGGGCCCACCTATTATAAAGTCCGCACTGGCCCACAGAAAGGGGGAAAATAACAGGAGTGCCAAATCCGACGCTTATCCGTCAGCCGGCATGGGAGGTGGAAATCATGGAGTACAGGACAGAGCACGATTCACTGGGCGAAGTTCAAGTTCCGGCCTCGGCTTATTATGGCGCCCAAACCGCGCGCGCCCTGGCGAACTACCAGATCAGCAGGATGCGGGTCCATCCAGCCATGGTGGACAACTACGTGCTACTCAAGAAAGCCGCGGCTGAGTCACTGCAGGAACTCGGGTCGCTGGACAAGCATCGGGCCCGAGCCATCATTGCAGCATCAGACGAGATTCTGTGCGGAGCCTTGCGCGACCAGTTCGTCGTAGACGCTTTCCACTCGGGCGCCGGCACATCATTCCACATGAATGTGAACGAGGTGCTGGCAGGAAGGGCGAACGAAATACTCACGGGGAAACGCGGAGGACTTTCTCCCGTGCATCCTAACGACCACGTGAACATGGCGCAGTCCACGAACGACACATTCCCCACGGTCATGCGCATGGCAGCCCGGAGATTGGTTCCATCGCTCCTCGAGGTCTCGGCAAGCCTGCGTGATGTCTTTGCGAATAAAGGGATGGAGTTCAGGCACATCGTGAAGGCAGGCAGAACCCATTTGCAGGATGCCGTCCCGCTCACCCTGGGGCAGGAGTTTGCCGCATATGCCGAGACGATTAGAGAGGCCTGCCAGGCGATCGGCACTTCTGCCGTGCCACTCGAGGAACTTGGCATCGGTGGAAGCGCCGCGGGCACGGGGTTGAATGTTCCGCCGGGGTTTCGGTCAAAGGTAGTGGAGAAAATTTCTCGTTACGCCGGCGTTGAGTTTCGACCCGCTTTGGACATGCGCGCCAGCATGCAAAGCACTCTCTCGCTTGCGGGCCTGTCCGCCTCGCTGCGACAGTTTGCCGTGGAAATCTCAAGGATTTGTAATGATCTGCGTTTGTTGAGCAGCGGACCGGCCACCGGCCTGATGGAGATCACTCTCCCGTCCGCCCAACCCGGTTCTTCCATCATGCCTGGCAAGGTCAATCCCTCAATCCCCGAAATGGTGAATATGGTCTGTTTCCAGGTGATCGGCAATGACACCGTGATTACATGGGCCACGGGCGCGGGTCAACTCGAACTCAACGTGATGATGCCCGTCATGGCCCACAATCTGCTCCAGTCGCTCGAGATTCTCACGAATGCTTTACGCACGTTGAATCTTCGTTGCGCCGCCGGCATCACGGCGGATGAGGTGCGCTGCCGTCGTTACGCCGAATCCACCTCGGCGCTGGCGACGGTCCTCAACCCCCGCATTGGGTACGATCGTGCTGCGCAAATCGTCAAAGAGGCCCTTGCGAGCGGAAGAACAGTCGTGGAAGTGGCGCGAGAGAGCTCGGGATTGTCCGAGGAAGACCTCGGCCGCCTGTTCGACATTGCGTCGATGGCGGAGCCGGGCGCGCAAGGCTGATTCCGTGAAGGTAAACCACCGCCTCTGGCGGCGAGACATGAAAATGCTCAGCTGTTTCGCCGCTAAACGGTCTGAAATCGGTACTATTCCGAATTCATGGGACACATGCCTCCCTGCATTCCCTGGCAGGAGGCACACGGGCTTTCCTGTGACGCCGCCTTTCCAGATTCCGCCCGCACGGCGAACGTCGAATGGAGCTGCACAATGTCAGCGCTGCCGCACTTTCGGCAGACGACTTCCACGGCATCGCCGTAGACCAGATGCTCGAAGAGATTCCCGCATTTCCGGCATTCATATTCAAATAAAGGCAAGTTGGTGTTCCTCCGTCTTGAAACTCAATCCTGTTTGCGTCTGGATCTTACCAGTGGGGAAGGTCGAATAGAAGGGTCCGGTGCCGATTTCACTCTTGGGGGCGGCAGAATGAGGGAGAGCAGGACGGAGCAGACCAGGATCGCAGCTACCACGGCGAGTGATGTCTCGATACTGATCGGATAGATAGTGCCGAGCAGCATTTTCACCCCTATGAAAGACAGCACGATTCCCAGCCCGGTGCCAAGATAAACAAAGCGGTCGACCACGGCTGCGAGCAGGAAATACATGGACCTCAATCCCAGGATGGCGCAGATGTTGGATGTGAAAACGATGAACCAGTCGGTAGTGACGCCGAAGACCGCTGGTATGGAGTCGAAAGCAAATACGAGATCGGTCGTCTCCAACGTCACGACGACCAGTGCGAGTGGAGTAGCGATCAGCTTGCCGCTCTCCCGAAGGAAGAACGAGCCGCCCCGGTACCCGGAAGTCATGGGCACGATGCGCCGAAAGATGCGGACGACGGGGTTGCGTTCGGGTTCAACTTCCGCCCCCCCCTTTTGCAGCAGGATTTTAATGCCGGAAAAGACCAGGAATGCGCCAAACAAATAAAGCACCCAGTGGAACGATTGGATCAGTCTGGATCCTGCCAGAATAAAGGTTCCGCGCATGATGAGCGCACCCAGAATTCCCAAGAAGAGAACCCGGTGGTGGTACTTGAGCGGCACGGCAAAAAACGAGAAGATCAAGATGAAGACAAAGATGTTGTCGACGCTCAAAGCATATTCAATGAGGTAGCCCGTAAAAAACTCGAGACCCGCGTGGGCGCCAAACCTCGATGAAACCCAGGTTCCAAAGAGCACCGACAGCACCACCCAGACGAGGCTCCAGACCAAAGCCTCCTTAACGCTGATTGCGTGCACTTTGCGTTGAAAAACGCCAAGGTCGATCGCGAGTAGCACCACTACGATGGCGAGAAATGCTGCAAGGAACCAGGGGTTGGCGACGCTATGGGTCATTTTATGTTTGTCTTGAACCGGGCTGAAATCCTACTTTCGGATCAGGGCCTCATAGTTTTCGAGAATCTCCAGCGTCGGATTGCAGTCGCGCCGTGAAACCAGGTAACTGCAGGCATCAAGAGCTGAGATTCCCAGAAACTCGACGAGATATCCAGCCGCCGTTGTAGGCGAACGGTTTACGCCCGCCGTGCAGTGAAGATATAGCTTGGCTGCGGGATTCGCCAGAACTTCCGCGACCTGTGCGGCCGCCGCCGGCAACCAACGGCCAAGTTCCTCACTGCTGAAATCAGGAATCGGCAAGCGGCGCAGTTCAATCCCCGCCTTTTCATAAGCCAATGCCAGCGTGTCCGGCGAAACGCCATATTCAAGGAGATCCTCATCAGTTTGCAGGTTGACCACGGCCGAAATCCCCATGCGCCGCAGATCGGGCACTTCATCCTCGCGCACGTAGCCGCCCACCCATAGCCTTCCCGGTATGATCTCACTGAGATTTAGCGCCATGTTTTCATTACCCTTGAGTTACTTACTCTATCATGTCAATCCTGAAACCAGGAATGACCTGAGCGCTGATGATGGCGTGCGGCAATACCACAGCCAGTCAGTCACCGCCGCTCAGCTCCGGGTACTCACCACTCATGCGTACGGAGCACCGCCGCAGCCGGTCCATGATTGCGATCCCCAGCCCGCGTTCGGGGACGGGACACGCAATCAGGCGGTCGAGCTGAAGCCCGTCAAGCCTGTGGAGCGCGGCAAAGAGATTCGCGGCCGCTTCCCGGAGATCTCCCGACGGCGACAGCACCTCAACAGCGGCGTATTGCGCGGCGCTCTGAGCCCGATCCAGCACCAGCAAACCGACGCGTTCGCCCCGGCGCGGCCTGGCTCTACTATCATTTTCGTCCAATATTTCGAGCGGCGTCCGGGTGGCATAGTGGCGCACCAGTTGGCCCGGCGCTTCTGGAAGATCATTCGCAGCTGTCGACCATTCGAGGTTGCCGAGGATTTCGGAAAGCTCTTCCGAAGAAACGCCACCTGCCCTCAGAATGGTCGGAACAGGTTTTGCCAGTGACAACACCGTCGATTCCAGCCCTATGGAACACTTCCCGCCGTCAATGATGAGATCGATGCGGTCCGATAGCTGCGCGGCCACATGGTATGCCTCGGTTGGACTGATGCAGCCGAAAAGATTGGCACTCGGCGCCGCCAGGGCGCGGCCGACGGCGCGGATCAAAGCGAGGGCAGCCGCATGCGCAGGCATGCGAATTGCTACCGTATCGAGCCCCGAAGTCACAATGGGTGGTACCAGCTCAGTTTTGGGAACGACCATCGTGAGCGGACCCGGCCAGAAACGGTCCATGAGGGCGGCTGCCTGCGAAGGAAATTGTCCGTAGCGCCGCGCCGACTCAGGAGAGGCCACATGCACAATAATCGGATCCATGCGCGGACGCTGCTTTACCTCAAAAATCCGGGCTACGGCGAGCGGATTGGTCGCGTCGGCTCCCAGCCCATACACGGTCTCCGTAGGGAAAGCCACCAGACCGCCCCTGCGGATGATCTCCGCAGCTTCGGATATGGCATCGGGATTGGATGCTGCGAGTATTCTTGCTGTACTCAATGATTGGCCCGAACTCGTGCGGCCTCGCCTCCTCTCAGGGGAGTATGCCATGACTCACTCACGAATGACGAGTGACGAATGGGGATCGCTCCCAACTTTCCTGGTCCTTCACAACTTTTCGCTGCCAGGAATTTTCATTTGTGACGCGTCATGCGTCATTCTTGACATGAAAGAGGGCTATCATTATATTCGCATGCGGGTTTTGTCCTCGATTCCGGGGAATCCGCATGTTCACCGCCTCTCTCTTTGCGCGGGGTTGCAATCTCGGCAAGGCGTGAAGCACGTCGTTTGAGGGTGCCAGTGGAAATCAAAGGAACGGACAAGCCACGAGTCCTTGCCAATTCATTCGATTCCGCCGCAGAGGGCACCGGCGACCGATCGCCTGTGGAGATAACGCGAATCGCGCCCGCGTCGCCCGGCATTATGACCGCCACACCAGAAGAGGCGGCGTGGTACGCCCTATACACGCGGAGCCGGTTCGAAAAAAAGCTCATGAGCGAATTGGCGGACAGGTCGATTGAAGTTTTTCTGCCCATGCGCGAGGTGCTCAGCCGGTGGAAGGACCGGAAGAAGAGGGTGTGGCTGCCGCTCTTTCCCGGTTATATTTTCGTCCATCACGTGGATACTCCTGCCAACCGGCACCGCATCCTGAACGTGCCTGGCGCGGTGCGCTTTGTTGGATTCAACTCCCAGACTGTGCCGATCCCGCTTGACCAAATTGAAGGCATCCGGAGGTTTTTGGAATCCAACCTTGCTTTGGATCCTTACCCTTACATGAAGATCGGACGGCGCGTGGAAGTCATTGCGGGTCCGCTCAAGGGCATCCAGGGCAAGCTGGTGCAGAAAAAGGGAAAGTTCCGTTTCGTAATCCAGGTCGATCTGATCCGCCAGGCAGTATCGGTGGAGATCGACGCCTCGGACGTGCGGCCGCTATAAAATCCCCGCCTGATTATCGGACGGGCTCCAATGCTGCTAACTTAAGCAAAAACTCAAGAAGACGCCACGAATTTCACAAATTCCACGAAATCTTCCATCTAGCGGGAACCCATGTTGCGTATTTCCAGTTGGGTCAAAATCTGGGGATTCTGCTCCTGCACTGCAAGAAGAGCGTGGCACGCCGAACAGTCCTGAGTAATCTGCCTGCCGTCCTTGGAGACATGGTTGCCGTCATGGCAACGGAAGCAGCCGGGGGAGTTCATGTGACCGATATTGTTCACATAGGTTCCCCAGGTTATTTTCATTTCAGGAAAGACATTCCGCAAATAAATGTTCTTTACCTCCTCGAAAGCTGTATCGAGGGTCTTCTTCTGTTTCTGGAAGATCTCTGGATAATTGGTGCGATAAAAGGTGTCGAGGGTTGCGGAAATCTGACGCTGGGCGGTCTCTCGATCCAGATATTGCGCTTGAAGCGCCTCGAGCGCTTTTTTCTTAATGAACGGGATGCTCGGATCGATGTGATTCATCGACATGGCCTTATCCAGAGCCTCTCCCGCCAGGGGAAACGTGTGAGTCGGGCGGTTATGGCAGTCCACGCAGTCCATCGATCGCGGTTCGATTTTTGCAAACTCATCGGGTGTCAGTTTTGAATCGGTGGCATTAAACTCGACGACGGATCCGTCATCCTCGACATACGAGACCCTGGCAATCTGCTGCCGGGCACGATCGGAGGGCCAGTACTTTACCCTGCGCGCAGGGTCAAGATGGCGGCCGTGGATTCCAACGGCGCGCTCCCAAGTCATTCCCCCGACTTTCATCATGAGCACGGTAGTGGCGGGTGTGTTCTTTTCATCGTCTCCGAAAGAGGTTTTTATCAGCAGCTTGTCACCCTGAAACATCTCCGGCCAGTGGCACTGCTCGCATGTCTCTTGCGCGGGACGGAGGTTTTCCACCGGGCTTGGAATCGGAGTCTCGTAGGTATGGAGCGTGACGGCAAGCACCTGGCGCACGCCGCTGAGCTTCGATTTCACGAACCAGGAGGCGCCGGGACCGATGTGACAGCTCACACACTCCACGCGGGAGTGGGGGGAATTGAGGTACGCGGTATATTCCGGCTGCATCACCGTGTGACAGGTCTGACCGCAGAACGACACTGAATCCATGTATTCGACGCCGCGATAGGACGCAGAGCCGACCATGACCACATTGAGGACGGTCAAGCCTGCGACCCAGTAAAAGGTTCGACGCAGAATCGGATCATGAAAGTCGATCCGTGGATACACCGAGGGCAACGCTCTCGCGGCGCGCAGCTTATGTCGGCGCCATAAAACCCCTAGCGGAATCAAGATCAGTCCCAGGACGAATAGGATAGGGAGCAGGAGATAGAAGATGACTCCAAAATAGGGCGGGATGTGGGCGTTCGTGATGAGCTGGAAGGCCCAGAAACTGACGAGCGTGAAGCCGGTGCTGGTTGCAAGGACAGCGCCGATCAATGAGGCGCTGTTGCGCCCCAGAAAAACGAGAGGACGCAGCCAATGAAAAGAAGTCTCTCGATCTGCCATGGCGGTGTCGGTTGGTCTCCTAAGCGGCTTGCCAGTTGCCGCAAACGATCAAGTTATCAGACCCAGGATGCTCCATCCCGCTCGACCAGCGCAACAATGCGCCATATGCGTGAGGCTCTTGAGATCCGAAGTCGCAAAAGCACCTGCCCGTGCCAGTCGCCGGGGATATGCGAATACGCCGGCAAGACTCCGATGCGACAAGACGGCGTCGCATCATCCGTCGTATCGGGGTCCCGGACACCCGGCAGCTCATGCGGGCCACAATGATTTGAAGAACGGTTACTTAGCCGGAGGCGCGAGCGTTCGTATATAGGCGATAATGTCGGCGGTATCCGTCTGGGACAACTTGGCAGCCGGCATCTTGTCCTTTCCATCCGAGATCATCTTCCCGATCTGTTCATCGGTCATGCTCTGAACTTCTTTGGAGCTAAATGGCAGTATCTTGACGCCCATTATTTTCTCGACTGCCGGATTACCGATGCCCTTGTCTCCGTGACACGATTTGCATTTGCCCGTAAACAAGTCCTGCCCCTTTTTTGCATCTCCCTTTGCTGCCGCGAACAGGACGGTAACGGATACTGCTAATACCAATACGAGCATAAGTTTGATGATGGATTTCATATTTTCTCCTTGATTAAGGCTCTCTGACACCCAAAGCCGTATTTGCCGCGATTAGATTACCATATCTTCGCGCGAATCGGCACGTCACCGTGGAAATTGTCGAGGAGTGGCCTCTTCATTTAATTTTGGCGATGCGTCCCTGCACGGGGAAGCGCGAAAACACGAGAGGATCGTGGCCCGGGATCACGCGTTCGCTCGCGCCGGCCAACAGGACCATCCGATCGAGCGCTTTCAGATTGCCTTCGCGGTCGGCTGTCTCGAAGGTCGGAATCGCCGTCCTGGTCTCGAGGTTGCGATACAGGTAGCAGTTGTCGGAGGCAAGCACATACACAGGACTGCCGTCGACGCGAACGTACTGAGAGGCATACGTGTGGCGCGCGCCGGTGAACACTCGAATCTCGGGAAGAATCTCGCGGTCGTCCCCATCGATCAGCCTGAGTTTTCCCTGCGTATTGCGTCGCAACAGGTTCAGGACATCTTCGGGATCGATGCCGCCGTGCTGCCCTCCCCTTTGCCACGCCGGTCCAGTGTAGTAAGCGTATTCCTCTTTCTGGATCCAGAGAGTGGCATTTGGAAACAGGTCGATACCTCCCATATGGTCCCAATGGGCATGGGAAATGATGATATCGGTGATCTGGCCGGGTTCAACCCCCGCGAGGCGAACCGCCGCATCCGGACGGATGTAGTCCGTGACTTTATACTGCTCGATCCACTGTTGCCGATAAAAACCGGAATCCAGGAGGATGTTGCGTCCCTCTCCCCGGATCAGCCAGAACATGAGAGCGATGTCTAGGTGCTCCGACGAGGGCGCTCCCACGACAAGACTCGAAACGGGGAACTGCGGAATCGTGCCGTACCGAATGGCTTCGATGGAGTAATCAGCCCCGCAGAGAGCGGGCGCGCATGCCGCCATCAGGAACACAATAAGAATCGATTGCCTCATTCGACCTCCTGGATGGAATGGTTGCAGCCTGACGCCATTCTAACCTAAGACGCGCTGCCAGGGGAATTGTTGTTCTGCATATCATCTGAGTGTTGACCGGCCAGAGAGTAAATGATAATAATTCTTATGTGAGAATCAATCGTATTAACTATCGGGGTCGCACGAAACAGAGCGGCCGCTCTGCCGGCCAGGTGGCACGCTGGTGCACCATCTTTTCCCAGGAGTGCCGGCGCCGTGGAATTCGGCTGACGGCGCAGAGACTCGCGATCTATCGCGCCCTGGCGAGCGACGCCACCCATCCGACCGCGGATGCGATCTATGCGGCCCTGCGCGAGGAAGTGTCGGGTTTATCGCGGGCGACGGTGTACCGCATGCTCGAATCCCTCCAGTTGGGGGGGTTTGTGCGCAGGGTGAGCACGGTGGACGGAATTGCCAGGTACGATGCCAACCTGGTGCCCCATCAACATCTTGTGTGCCGGCAGTGCAGGAGTATCCTGGATACCGGCGGGGAATGGCTCCGGCCACCGGAACTGCCGCGGCGCGGACCCGCTGGGTTTATCCCGGAAATGCTGGACCTATGCATCATCGGAATCTGCGCGCGGTGCCGGCGTTCCGGCGAACGGCGCAGGGACGCAAACTGAATACAGACTGAATCAGGCGCAAGATCCGCGCACAACCATCAAAAGGAGGACGGAATGACTCAGCTCAAAGGATCGAAAACTCACACAAACTTGAAATTTGCCTTTGCCGGTGAGTCTCAGGCGAATCGACGATATCTCTACTTCGCCAAGGTTGCCGATGTGGAAGGCTTTCCCGAAGTGGCAGGGAATTTCCGGGAAACGGCGGAAGGCGAAACCGGTCATGCTCACGGACATCTTGATTATTTGAAAAAGGTGGGCGATCCCGCGACCGACCTGCCCATGGGCTCGACCAACGAGAACCTGAAAGCGGCGATCGCCGGTGAGACGCACGAATACACCGACATGTATCCGGGCATGGCGAAAACCGCGCGCCAGGAAGGGTTCGGCGAGATTGCCGACTGGTTCGAGACGCTCGCCAAGGCCGAGAAGTCCCATGCCGGCCGTTTTACCCAGATGCTGCAATCGATCAGCTGAGACAGGGTGTAGTGCGCAACAGCGTACCATCCGAAGGACGTACTGGTTTTCCAGATTTGGAGCAGAAGGTATCGGCGTCCAGGCAGCGTTTGCGTTCGCTCTCAGCCGCCAGGACGCCGGGACGCGGGAGGGCAAGACAGCTCATCCTGATTCTGCATGACCTGCACGCGGGTACCATGGAGCGGAGAGGAAAGCCATGAGTGAAGGGGGGAAGAACGTTTCTTACCAGCCGACGGAAGGACTGTCTTACGATCCGATCGAAGAGAAATACTGGAACAGCCAGGGGTTGGCAGCAGAGATCACGCGCGTGTTCGAGGTCTGCAACGGGTGCAGGCTTTGTTTCAAATACTGCGACACATTTCCCGACCTCTTTCGCCTGATCGACAATTCCAAAGGCGGCGACGTCCGCAAGATCACGGAGGCTGAGAGCGAGCGGATCCTCGACACCTGCTTTCAGTGCAAGCTCTGCGAATTGAATTGTCCCTACACGCCGCGCGACGGGCACGCATACCAGCTCGATTTCCCGAAACTGGTGCACCGATTTCGCGCGCTGCGCGCGCGCAAACGCGGGGTGCCGCTGCGCGAACGGATACTGGCAAATCCCGACGCGGCGGCGCGCATGGCCCGCGCCAGTTTCGGACTGACCAATATCGCGAATCGTGTGAAGATCCACCGATGGTTCCTCGAGAAGGCCATCGGCGTGCATCGTGACAAATTGCTCCCCGATTTCGCGCGCGCGAGCTTCGGAGCCTGGGCGGAGAAGACCGGCAGAATGGCTTCGCGGCCGTCGTGTGAGGTGGTGCTGTTCCAGACCTGCTTCGTGGAGCACAACGCTCCGGACATTGGGAAAGACACCATCGAAGTTTTTGAGAAGAACAAAGTTGATATCAAGTGTACGACAGGCCTGTGCTGCTGCGGCATGCCCGCATGGGAGAAGGGCGACCTGAAATCCTTGCAGGCCCAGGCAAAACGGAATCTGCGCGTGCTGCTGCCGTTTGTGGAAAAGGGCGCCAAAGTGATCGTCATAAATCCGACCTGCGCCATGATGTTCCGGCGCGAATATACGAGTCTGGTGGCGGCGGAGGATCGAACGGCTGCGGCGGCGATCGGAGCGGCGGTCATGGAACCGGCCGAGTTCCTCTGGTCCATCCGCAACGAGGCACGCTTCAACGACCAATTCAAGAGTACGCCCGGCGCGAAGGTCGCGTGCCACGCTCCATGCCACCTGCGTGCGCAGGCCGTCGGATTCCGGGGGCGCGACCTGCTGCGGAAGATTCCGGGAGTCCATCCCGAGTTGGTGCAGGAATGCTGCGGGCACGACGGAACCTACGCGATGACGGTCGCCGGATTCGGACCTTCGCAGAGGGTCGGAAGAAAGGCCTTTGAAGGAATGAAGGAGATCGGCGCGACAATCTGGTCGTCCGAGTGCCCTCTGGCAGCGCTGCAATTCCAGCAGCACGCGGGCGTCAAGCCGCTGCATCCGATGTCCATTCTGGCGCGCGCCTATCGCGTGGACGGATTCGACGAAAAGATCCAGGGAGGCAAGACGGAATCGCAGGGATGATGCAGGCGGGCATCATATAGTGTAGGAAAGGACCCATCCGAATATGAGCACGGTTCAGCGAAGCGAGATTGTGGACTACCAGACGTACGAGGAGATTCGCAGTGAACTCCAGAAGAAGGTTTTTGCTGCAAAAGCAAGCCGCAGGATTCACGTCGGCGAGTGCTTTACCTTTCTGTTCGAGAACGCGCTGACGATCCGCTATCAAGTGCAGGAGATGATGCGCGCCGAGAAGATCGTCAAAGAAAAGGACATTCTTCACGAGCTCGATACCTACAACGCACTGATTGGCACCGGAGGAGATCTCGGCTGCACCCTGCTGATCGAAATCGACGATCCGGAAGAGCGCGCGGTAAAGCTGCGCGAGTGGTTCACGCTGCCGGAACATATCTACGTGCGATTGGGGGACGGAACCAGGCTCCGTCCGTCATTCGATCCATCGCAAGTCGGCAAGGAGCGGCTATCCTCGGTGCAGTACCTGAAGTTCTCCGTGCACGGGCGCACACCCGTCGCCATCGGCATTGATCTGCCGGGCATCGAATCCGAAACCGAGCTTACCCGTGAGCAACGAGAAGCCCTGGCCGAAGACTTGCGCTGACCTGGAGCTATTCTGTAACTGTTTACCGCGAGCCACGAGGATCTGGAATCCTCGCAGTAAAGACAAAGCCAACCTCTACGGCTCAAAGAGCTCGAAGAACCTCCAAAGAAGCCTTTTGGATCGGAAGCCGCTACCTCTTGGAGGCTCTTCGAGCTCTTTGAGCCGTAGAGGTTCGCACCTATGCCTGTCTGAGTCTACCCCAACGCATAAAAAGCGGTCACACGGAGGATTATCGCAGTCCAGTGCGGATTCCGAGTGCCCGGAAAATCGACGCCGTGATGGCCTGCCGGGCTTCGGTGATCTTGTCGTTGTCGCGGGTCGGATGTACGCGGTTGGTGAGCAAAACGATGAACAGCTGCCGCTCAGGATCAATCCAGATCGATGTGCCGGTAAAGCCTGTCTGTCCGAACGCGGCCGGCGAAAACGCTTTCCCGGTCCAACTCGAGTCCGAGGGTTTCTGCCAGATCAGAGCTTCCGCTCTTCCCTTGGAATTCGGCGCGCCTGTGAAGCGGTCGACCGTTTCCGGTTTGAAATAGCGCTGGTGATCGTACAATCCCCGGTTCAGCATCAATTGTGCAAACACAGCCAGGTCGTGCTCGGTGCCGAACAGGCCGGCGTTTCCTGCAACACCACCCAGCGCGTAGGCATTCTCATCATCCACCTCGCCGCGCAAGACGCGCCTGCGCCAGGGATCGTTCTCGGTAGGGGCGATGCGGCTGAGCATTTCTTGCGGCGGCTCGTACATCGTGGAAGTCAATCCCAGCGGGCCAAGCAGGCGGCTTGTGAGCAATTGATCCAACGGGTGGCCACCGGCACGCGCTGCGATTTCGCCGACAAGAATCATGCCGAGATCGCTCTCCACTGAACGGCTGCCGGGTGCGTACTCGAGAGGCGTTGCATAGACTCGCTTCATGAATTCGCCGTAGCCATGCGCGTCCCTGTAGATCGGCGTCGAGGCAGGCAGCCCTGCGGACTGCTGGAGAAGATCCGAGACGCGCACCTTTTCCTTGTCGGTCCCCTGAAATTCCGGCAGATAGTCCTGAGCTTTGGCATCCAGCAGCAGCCGGCCCGAATCCACCAGTATCATGACTGCCGAGGCCGTGCCGACAACGTCGGAAACGGATGCAAGATCGTAGATGGTGTCGCCGGTCACGGCTGGTGAGTCGGGGGAGTAATCGAGTTTGCCTGCCGCGGCATCGAGTACGAGCGTGCCGCGGTAGCCCACGGCGAGTGCTGCTCCCGGGAAAGCATGCCCGGCCACATAGGCAGCCAGCAGATGCCTGGTTTCGTCGAACGCGTCCGCAGGCAGACTCGTGCCGGCGGCACTCTTCTTCAGCGTCAGGTCAAGCCTGGGCACCTGCAGTCCGTCGCCTGCCTTGAAATAGGCAGGGATGGACACCGGCGACTTCCCGGAGATTGCGATCTCACCTGACAGGGCCTTGGCTGCTGCTACCTGCGATACGTCCGCGTAGCTGAAAGTGCACATGTAGGCGGACACCTGAGGGAAAAGCCTCAGCAGATAAGGATTGCCGAGTGCGATCCAAATCACCGGCTTGTTCAACGCCATGATTTTGCCCAACAGGAGCTGCTGGCTCTCCGGCAGTCCGATGCTGCCGCTGCCGGAAATGACGCGCACCAGCGTCGTGCAAACGATGAGATCCGCCTCGACGGCATTGCGCAGGATCCGCGCCGCCTGGTCGTCGGGGATCCTGGGATCGGCAGCTTCGGTTCGGGCAGAGGGGAATTGCCGCCGCACCTCAGCCTGGAAAATGGAACCGGGATTGGTGTCAGGATCCGAGCTTAGCACCAGGCTGTAAATCCTAGGAGGATTCAATGGATTGAGCGGCAGCCGATGCCCATCGTCTTTGAGAAGCGTGATCGAACGGTCGGCTATTTCCTGCCCGATCTTCTGGCTTTCCTGGGATGCCACTACGTCCTCGATGCGATCGATGGAGACGGTCCGTTCCTTCTGGAGTCCCAGACGGGTCTTGAACTCCAGGATTTTTGCTACCGACTCGTCGATGCGGGACTGAGTGATGTCGCCACGCTCCACCGCGCGCACCACTTCGTTGATGGCCACATCCGTGTCTTGTGGGAGTAAGAGCATGTCCGCACCGGCCTGGATGGCGCGTATGCAGGCCAATCCTGTCCAATAGCGCGCCGTAATGCCGCCCATCTCCAGGGCGTCCGTCACCACCAGTCCCTGGAAACCCAACTCTCCACGCAACAGCGCGGACAGAATCTTTGGCGACAGCGTGGCGGGAACATCCGGCTCGCCGGTCACCTGAGGCACGGCCACGTGCGCGGTCATAATGGAATCGACGCCTGCTGCGATCGCGCTCCGGAATGGCACCATCTCCACCGATTCGAGGCGGTCCTTACTTGATGGAACGACCGCCAGTCCAATGTGCGAGTCGGTCGCGGTGTCGCCGTGGCCGGGAAAGTGCTTGGCGGTCGTCAGCACACCGTTATCGCGCGCTCCGCGTATGAAGGCTGCTCCAAGGCGCGCGACCAACTGCGGATCCTCGCCGTAGGAACGGATGTTGATGACCGGATTGTCGGGATTGTTGTTAACATCCATTACCGGCGCGAAGATCCACTGCACGCCCAACGCGCGCGCCTCACGCGCCGTGATGGCGCCTTCCTGATAAGAAAGATCCTCTGAGCCAGCGGCGCCTACGGCCATGTTCCAGGGAAATGATGTCGTATCCGTGATGCGAAAAGAAGCTCCGCGCTCAAAATCTGCCGCCACGAACAGTGGCAGATCCGACATGTTCTGCAGCTCATTTACGAGTACTGCGGACTCGAACACATCTCCTGCGAACATGGTGATGCCGCCGATATGGTTCCTGCGCACCGCATCGGCCAGGTCCTGAAACTGTGCGCTCTCATGGTTGAGAAACCTGCCGGAAGCGCGAATCTGGATGAGCTGTCCGACTTTTTCACGGAGAGAAAGCCGGGACATAGTGTTTTGCACCCACGCTCGATCGGGATCCGAGAGTCTGTAACCTGGCGCAGCCTGCCCGGCATTCTGCCTGCCTGACGACTGCAGGGAGGCGGCCGACATGGCCGACAAGGCGACGAGAATGATGAAGGAAACGCGTGTGAATCTCATGTCAATGAAGAAAAAATGAAAGTAAACCAACCAACGGATCAGTCCGCATAGTACCACAATTTATCGCCCCAAATCCCAGGCCCAAGCGCTGAATCGCGCCTCCGAACTTGCGGCCTCACCTTTTTCCTCTGTTAGCGTCTCCGCAGGATTGAGAAGGCGAGGTGAAACAAGGTGGCGTCCCTAATTTCGATTTTGGAGTTTGCTTCCGTGAGGGATGAATGGCAATTTATTGTCTTTCGGAGGCAGCATGACACCAGTGCAGACAATTGCAACGACGCCGTTCGAGGGACAGCGCCCCGGCACCTCCGGGCTGCGCAAGAAAACTCGCGTTTTCATGCAACCGCACTTTGTCGAGAACTTCGTCCAGTCTGTAATGGATGTAGTGCGGGAGAGAGCCGGCGGTGACCTCAAAGGCGAACTGCTGATTGTCGGCGGCGATGGGCGTTACTACAACCGGGCCGCGATCCAGACAATCGTGCGCATGGCAGCGGCCAATGGTTTCGGCCGTGTGCACGTAGGGTGCCGTGGAATCTTGTCGACGCCGGCGATGTCAGCGGTCATCCGACGGCAGGGAGCGCTGGGAGGGTTGGTGCTTTCCGCAAGCCACAATCCTGGCGGAATCGACGGCGACTTCGGCATTAAATACAACGTTCGCAATGGTGGGCCCGCGCCGGAAAACGTTACCGAACAAATCTATGCGCGCTCGCGGCAGATCTCCCGTTTTCTTACGTTGCAGGCTCCGGATATCGAACTCGATTGCATTCACACAACCGCCTTGGCGGAAACCCAGGTGACAGTCTTTAACCCTCTTCTGGATTACATTGCACTGATGAAGGAGGTGTTCGACTTTGGCGCGTTGCAGGCACTTTTCCGGAAGGAATTCAGAATGGCATTCGATGCCATGAACGGCGTGACAGGTCCCTACGCCCGCCAGATTCTCGAACGAGACCTGGGAGCTCCTCAGGGAACCGTACTACACGGAGAACCACTCGAGGATTTTGGCGGTCTTCACCCAGATCCCAACCAGACGCACGCAGCCGATCTGGTCGGCCTCATGCGTGGGCCCGACGCACCCGATTTTGGCGCTGCCTGCGACGGCGACGGAGATCGCAATATGATTCTGGGACGGGACTTTTTTGTCAGTCCGGGTGACTCTCTCGCTGTCATCGCCGAACATGCCCGTGCATGCATCCCGGGCTACAACTCCGGCTTGGCCGGCATCGCACGCTCGATGCCGACGAGCACGGCTGCCAATCGCGTGGCCCAAAGCATGGGTATTCCGTGTTTCGAAACTCCGACCGGCTGGAAGTTCTTCGGCAATTTGATGGATGCCGGATTGTGCACCCTGTGCGGCGAGGAAAGCTTCGGCACGGGCTCGAATCACATACGCGAAAAGGATGGCGTTTGGGCGGTTTTGTGCTGGTTGTCGATTCTTGCGTCTTCCCGCAAATCTCTTGCTGAAGTTGTCATCGACCACTGGCGTCGCTTTGGGCGCAGCTATTATCAACGCCACGATTTTGAGAATTTGGATTCGAATGTCGCATTAGCCATGATGGATGCCCTGCGGCGCAGACTGCCTGTGCTGGCCGGTTCTCCATTTGCCGGGAGTCTCGTCACACTGGCGGACGACTTCAGCTATACCGATCCTGTTGACGGAAGCACCAGCTCCAACCAGGGAATCCGCATTGTCCTGGCAAACGGATCGCGCATCGTTGTCCGCCTGTCGGGCACGGGAACCGAAGGCGCGACTCTTCGCCTCTACGTCGAAGGCTATCATCGCGAAGGCACACTCCCCATCCATGAAGTTCTGAATCCGCTGCAGCAGGCCGCACTGGATCTTCTGGAATTGCACGTGCGCACCGGCCGCACGGAAGCCGATGTGATCACCTAAAACGCCGGCGATGCGGTTGACATCGTATGCGTGCGCTTGTAGGGTAGGCCCGTGCTACGCGTATCCGGACGGAAAAACCCCACCTGGCTGTTACCGGCGATACTGGCCGCGGCAGTGCTCGCGGCTTACATCCCAGCCGCGAGAACGATCACGGCAATTCGCTTGCTGGCTGTGATCCGGCGCGTGGCCTCAGCAGACATCAACAAGCTGCCCTCTGTGCAGGAGGCTAAAATCGTCCGTTACATGGGACTGTCCGAAGAGGAGGCCATGCTTTATCGGCCTTCCGGGGCCGAGCCCAAGAGCGGGGTTGTGCTGATTGCGGGTGTCAGCGAGTTAGGTTGCTACCATCCGCGCCTGGTCTCATTGTCGCGAGCCCTAGCGCAATCCGGTTTTCTCGTCTTGACCCCAGACATCAGGATGCTCCGTGAGTTCAAGATCTATCCTCCGCCGTTTGATGAGATCTCTTTCTGGCTGCATGAGGTGCCCAAGCTGGAAGGCGCCCGACGGCTTCGACACGTCGGACTGGCAGGCATTTCCTTTTCAGGAACGCTGGCGCTGCTCGCCGCGGCACAGCCGCGGAACTGGAACCTGGTGGCTTATGTCCTGGGGATTGGCTGCTTTGACGATCTCAATCGCTGCAGCCGTTTCTGGTTCGGTGCCGGACCCGTCACGGTCGGGCCGGGATATTATCCGACGCGCTATTATGCAAGGTGGGTCATGATGCTTGCAGCCGTCGATATGTTGCCAAGCCCTGACGACCGCGAGTTTCTGGAGACCGCGCTTCGAAACCTCCTGTTGCAGAAGCAAGTCTCATCCCCGCGCGCCGGCGTAACGGGCGAGGGCCTGCGCTGGTATCACCTCGCTACCATGCCCGAGGATCAGGCGGATCCGGAATTAGCGACGAGAATCGGCAGTCAGATCGCGGCTAGACTCTACCCCCATCTCGGCACTGACCAACTGGCACATGAGCTCCGCTGCCCGATATTTCTTGCGCACGGCGCCTATGACGATCTGATTCTGCCGGAGGAAAGCCGCGCGCTTCATCAAAAGATCAATGAGGTACCATCCTATCTGTTGATCAGTCCTTTCCTCACGCACACGCATCCATGGGAGAAGCCTCTGAGGTGGACGACCAGGACAGCGGCAGTATTTGATTTATTTCTTTTTTTCTATCACCTGGCAGGTGCGATTTGATTTCCGCACCTGCGGTGGCGATAATCAGGCGTTTGCACTTGCCCGCGAGGACAAGTTTCGCCAAAGGAATGTGAAAGGAAATATGCGTGCCATCAGATTATTCGAGCCAGGTCAGCCAGTAAAGTTTCAGGAGATTGAAGTCCCTCATGTCGGACCCAAAGACGTGCTGGTACGGGTCAAAGCTGCGGGGATCTGCCATTCGGATGCTCATTATCGATCAGGAATGACAAAATCCGGGCCTTTTCCCGTGACGCTAGGCCACGAGGTCGCAGGCGTCGTGGAAAAAATCGGCTTCGAAGTGTCCTCGGTGCATATTGGGGATCGGGTGTGCATACATTATCTGGCCACTTGCGGCCAGTGCCATTACTGCAGCCAGGGCTTCGAGCAGTTCTGCGGCACCGTCAAGATGATTGGCAAGTTTCGCGACGGCGGCTGGGCTGATTTTATCGCCATGCCGGAACGAAGTGTATTCCTTCTTCCCCCAGAAATACCCTGGGAGCAAGGCGGGATTCTCATGTGCTCGTCTTCCACGCCCCTGCACGCTTTGAAAAAGGCCAGGCTGCAGGGAGGTGAGACGGTGGCGATCTTTGGCGTCGGAGGATTGGGCGCTTCGGCAATACAGTTGGCGCAGGCGCTGGGTGCGTTTCGGGTTTACGCGGTAGACATCAACCCGAAAAAGCTGACACTGGCCGAGCGATTTGGGGCGATTCCCGTCAACGCGGCAAACAACGACCCTGTGAAAGAAATTAGAAATCTCACCCATGGACGGGGTGTGGACGTCGCAGTCGAAGTGATTGGGTTGCCTCTTACCATGCGACAGGCGGTGCAGTGCCTGGCCCCGCTCGGCCGCGCGGCCATCGCGGGGTTGAGCGACCGCACCTTTGAAATCGCTTCCTACACCGAACTCCTGGGACCTGAAGCAGAAATAATCGGCGTCTCGGACCATCTTGCTCAGGAAATGCCGTTGCTCATCGAATTTGCCCGCCAGGGAAAACTGAGACTGGCAGAGGTGATTACGCGCGTTATCCCCCTGGACGCCGGAGCGATCAACGGCGCCCTCGATGAGTTGGATAGGTATGGCGATCAGGTGCGCACGGTCGTGATACCGTAAACGTGCGCACAAGAGCGTGGCTTCAGGACGTTCCTATCCTTGTTGTGGAACAGTCCCTATGATGAGCTTGAAGGAATTGCAGCGTTCTTCCGCTTTGCTGGAATCGCGCTTGCTCGGCAGCAGGCTGCAGCGCGTGGTCCAGGAGGACGCATTCCGGCTTGCATTGGAGTTCCACGGCCCAGCAGGAACTCAAACGGTACTGCTGTCGTGCCGGCCGCATTTTGCTCACATCAGCCTCCTGCACCAAACGCCGAAGGCTCAGCCCGTGCCGCCTTCCTTCGTCCAGTTCCTGCGCGCTCATTTTGGGCGCGCAACTCTTGCCCGCATCACCTGTTCGCAGCAAGAACGCCGCGTCGGGCTTTGCCTTGAAACTCAGGAGGGGACATTTGAGATCGTGCTTTCCTTTCTCGGCGCTCGAACCAACATCTACCTCCTCGATCGAGAAGGCGCGTTGCTGCACGCCGTACGTCCGCTCCAGGAAACACGCCGCGAGCTGGCATTGGGAAGCCCCTTTAAGGAAGCGGAGGGAAAGCCGAAGTCCGAAGGAGAAGACCGATGGCAACTTGTTCCTGACGAAAGATACCTTGAAGCCGTAGAGGATACCTACGCCGGCCTCGAACGTGACGAGGAGGCAGCCATTCTAGGACGCCGGATCACGAGTGCCCTGAACAAGGAGGCCGGTTATCTCGAACGCAAGGCGGTCAACCTTCTTCAGGACTTGGGCGCGGCCGTTCAGGCAGATGAGCACAGGCACAAGGGGGAGCTGCTCAAGCTCGCCCTCCGTTCGATCCGACCCGGAGATGACTCCGTGACCGTAACGGATTACGAGAATGGAACACCTGTGGAAATCCCACTAGACCCCAGATTATCGCCCGCCGAAAACCTTTTGGCCTATTTCAAACGGTATCAGAAAGAACTTCGCGGGACGAGCGTGCTCCAGGAACAGCTGCGAGCCCTGAGGAAAACCCAGGATTCGCTGGCCGAACAACAGCGCCGCTTGAGCGAGGCACTGCAGGCGACGGCGCCCGATTTCGCGAAACTGCAAACCCTGGCGGCCGAGCCGCGCGTGAACAAACTGTTGCTGCGATACTATCCGGAACGCACGCCGCATACATCCCGGCAAGCCCCGCTCTTATTGGGGAAAAAGCCGATCCCAATACGGCTCAGGCCGAAACGATACAAGACCGAGCAAGGCCTTGAAATCTGGGTGGGACGGAACGATGAAGGAAATGACTGCCTGACGACGAAACTGGCGCACGGCAATGACCTCTTCTTTCACCTGGAGGGCTACCCAGGCAGCCACGTAATTTTGCGCGCCGCGGGGAAAAGCGCTCCTCCCGATGAGTCGGTCCTCGACGCGTGCGAACTGGCCGCTCATTTCTCCAAACTGAAGAATGCGCGACACGTGGATGTTCATGTCTCCGCGGTCAAAAACGTCAGGAAACCTAAGGGCGCGAAGCCGGGACTCGTGTACGTCGCCGGGGGAAAGACGATTCACCTGCGTCGGGATCCGAAGCGGCTTGAGAACATCCTAGCTTCACGGCAGGAGGAATAGCGTCACCGCTTGTTCCGGATGGCAACGCGAACCTCAAAGACGCAAAGACTCAGAAAATCTCGAAGAGGCGTCCTTTGAGGCTCTTCGAGCCCTTTGAGCTTTTGAGGTTACTTTTGTGACTCCCCCCAAGACACCGAAATCCCGCCGCAGCTTCACCGTTTTCAGGTCGAACAATTGGGAGAACAGGTCGGCTGCGTCGTTGGATGGCCTTTGGGAGTGAAAAGCAGGCACTGCAATCCGGAGGCCTCGAATACATCCATTGCCGGGCTCTTCTTAGATTTAAAGGTATGTGCGCGGCAGCCGTAGGGGAACTGAAAGTCCCAGGTGATGATGTAGTAGCGGCAATCTTTGCAGGAAACAGCGTCTTGGGTGCTGCCGGCTTGATCCATCTCGTCGCCTCGAACCTTTAGAACATATATCGGGAGATTTCTCGTAAATGTTTAGCCGCGCGTTTGGGGCATACCGAAAAAACATGTTTGCCGGTGATTGGGAGGAGCCGCGATGGATGATCTTATCGGCCGTTTTGCCGAGGCGGCGCCGCTCGTCGCTTCGGGACGCGTAAGAGCGCGTATTGCACAATTCTGGCCAACGTCTGGGAAAAAGAAAGGCCCGATTTCTCTGCGGATTGCATGAAGGACACGCTTTCCGTCAGATCCGGATTCGGGTTGACTTCCAGCACGTAGGGAACACCGGACTCATCGAGCCGGACATCGATCCTCGCATAATCGCGGCAATTAACTGCCTGATATGCTCGCAACGCCTGATCTTTGACAGCCTCCTCGATCGCCGGAGAGAGCTGCGCCGGACAGATCGCATGAACTTTGTGATAGGCGAGATTCAGAGGATTCCATTTGACGGCGTAGGTGATGATCGCGGGGTGCTCTTCGGGCAAAGATGAAAAATCAAACTCAATGATCGGAAGCGCCTGCGGCGGGTCATTGCCCAGGATCGACACGTGCAGTTCTTTGCCGGCGATGAACTCTTCAACCAAAACGGGCGGTTTGAAGGTCGCAAAGATGAGCTGGGTTCTCTCCAGCAGCTGATCATGGTCGTAGACGACCGATCCTGATTCGACGCCGACGCTCGCATCTTCACGCGCCGGCTTTACGATCAGCGGATAACGCAGCCTATGCTGGCGCGAAATCTCAGGTTTTTTCAAAAGCCGATAGCCGGGCGTCGCGATGCCATGTTTCAGCAGAACCTCCTTGGTGATTGCCTTGTTCTGGCAAAGATCCAGCGCCCCGGGGCCTGAACCCGTATACGGAATATCGCAGAGATCGAACAGGCTGGCGATGGCAGATTCCAGGCGCGGGTCACCTTGAAACATCTCCACCAGATTGAAGATGACGTCGGGATGTTCTTCGAAGAGGAGGTGCTGGAGCCGGGAAAGGTCGTCCTCGAAGTTGAGCAGAGTTACCCGATATCCTTCGTGCTCCAATGCCTGCACGATGGCGCGGTACTCCTCCAGAACAGTCGCTACGTGGACGTTGTATACCGGGGTAAAACCGAGGGTGGCTGGATCGATCTCGCGAAGCTTCTCGTACTGATCCTCTTCTGTATTGTTGTAAACCACCGCCACAAAAGTCGGCTTGTCCTGCAAGTGCTGGCTCATGAGCGCATTTATTTACTACAGCACGTGCTGACTGATCAAGCGTTCTCTCTTGTCTCGCTTCGGCCGGTATCGTAACATAGTATCTCGGTAAGTGCATTAGCGGGCCTCGGGCCCTGTGCAATATAACCCTCGAACCATGTCAGGTCCGGAAGGAAGCAGCATTAAGAGGCCAGTTATATGTGCCGCAGGTTCCCCGAGGCCCGGCCCTTTTCCCGATGCAATCAGCCCGTTTAGTCCTTTTTGGAGATTCTTTGAGTACTTTGAGCCTTGGAGGTTTGCTTTTGTCATTAATCTGAAGATACCGAACCCTTGTATTGGCTAAACAGTTACTATGCAATATCAAGTACTGGCCCGCAAATGGCGCCCACAGACTTTTCATGACCTGGTCGGGCAGGAATACGTCTCGCGCACGCTGATCAATGCGCTTCAGAGCGGACGCGTTGCCCATGCCTTCCTGTTTTCGGGCCCGCGCGGCAGCGGCAAGACAACCACGGCGCGCATCCTGGCCAAGGCGCTGAATTGCCACGAAGGAAAGGCGGGCGAACCGTGCGGAGTTTGCGTCGCCTGCATCGAGATCACGGCCGGCAATTGCATGGATGTGCTGGAAATCGACGCCGCATCCAACAACAGCGTGGACAATGTCCGCGGCCTCATCGAAGAACTTCAATACCGCCCGGCGCGCGATCGCAATAAGATCTACATCATCGATGAAGTGCACATGCTGAGCAATTCAGCGTTCAACGCCTTGTTGAAAACCCTGGAAGAACCTCCTCCGCATGTAGTGTTTATCCTGGCGACGACCGAATATCATAAAATTCCCACGACCATCCTGTCTCGTTGCCAGCAGTATGGCTTCAAGTTGATCCCTTTCCCTCTCATATTGGAGCGGTTGCGCTTCATCGCGAGCGCCGAGAATATACAGATCAGCACGACTGCCTTGGAGCAGATTACCTTTTCGAGCGGCGGCAGCATGCGGGACGCCATGTCGGCTTTGGACCGGGTGATCGCTTTCAGCGGCCAGTCTGTGCGGGATGAAGATGTCTCCATGTTGCTGGGCCTGGTCGCGCCTGCCGTCCTGGGCAAAGCAGTGAGGGCAATCGCCTCCAACGACACGCAAAGCATACTCGAAATCGTGGGCGACCTTGCGACAAACGGCCAGGATTTGCATAACTTCTGCCGGTCGCTTCTGGGCCAGTTTCGCGACCTGATGGTGTTGAAGTCGGGCGTTTCAGATTGTTCCCTATTGGGCATCCCTGAGAGCATGCTGCCGGAACTGACTGCGTTGGCCGCGTTGTTCTCCCGCGAGGACTTGCTGCGCCTCTTCGACGTTCTTCTCAAGATGGAGGCCGACCTCAGGTATGCCACTCAGACCCGTTTTCAGGTGGAGATGGGGCTGATTGAGCTCGCGCAGATTCCCAGGATGCGTTCCTTGGAGGATTTGATCGCCGACTTTTCCCGATTCGTCGAGGGGGAAGCACCCAGACCGACAGCTGGTTCTCCGCCGGCAGCACCCGTTTCTGCCGGGAACCGTGCCCCGGCGCCGAAAGACGCGGCGCCGCTTTCCCCGGATCGTACCCGGACGGCCAATCCCGGCGCTCCCAGCGCGGTCATGGGAAGTTCTGTGCTGACGGCTGCCGCCATTCCTGTCGCGGTGCCCGAATCGGCGCGGCAAGAGGCCGAAGGCGGAACTTTGCTTGCGCGGATTGCGGCCGCCGTCCAGAAGGATTCACTCCAACCCTTACTGAACTCCGTGGCTGGAGCCAGGCTTGAGGGAGAGTCTATCATTCTCGACATGGGACCGTCGGCAAGTGAATTCCTGCGAAAGCAAGTGAAGGAGAATCTGGCAGGAATCGCGCAAGCTGCTTCGATCGTCATCGGGCGTGCGGTCCGCGTGTTTCTGGATGAAGCGCCTGCCGGGACTGTCGTGCCACCGCCTCGTTCCTCCAATGAGGAAGACGTCCTCGAGAGAGCCAAAAAGGTGCCCGGGGTTCAATCCTTCCTGGACAAATTTCCCGGACCGGTAAGAGCTGAGAAACTGAAGCCATGAGCGACTATGCGGAACCCATTGCCACGCTAATCGACGAACTGCGCAAGCTGCCCGGCATTGGCCAAAAAACTGCGCAGCGCCTCGCTTACAATTTATTGCGCCGTCCGCGCGAAGAGTCAGAGAGGCTGTGCCAAGCCATTCTGGATGTGAAGGAGAAGATCCGCTACTGCTCACGCTGCAACAATTTTTCGGACAAGGATCCCTGTGACTACTGCACGGGCGCTGACCGTACTCCGGAGCTTATCTGCGTCGTCGAGGATCCAAACGACATTCTCGCGGTCGAAAGGACCCGCGAATATCATGGCCAGTACCACGTGCTGCACGGAGTGCTCTCACCAATCAACGGCATCGGACCGGAAGACCTCAAACTGAAAAGCCTGATTGAGAGATTGCGGGAAGGGAACGTGCGGGAGATCATCGTGGCGACCAACCCGAATGTGGAAGGGGAAGCCACCGCTATCTACCTGGCCAAGCTGCTAAAGCCAATTGGAGTGCGGGTCACACGGATCGCGCTTGGCTTGCCGGTCGGGAGCGACCTGGAATTCGCGGACGAAGTGACCATGAGCAAGGCGCTCGAAGGACGCCATCCAATCTGAGAAAAACTGGCGTGTCACTCGGGTCCTTCGACCCAGACCTCGCCATCTTCGTAAAACTCCTTCTTCCAGATAGGAACGACCTTTTTGATCGTGTCGATCGCCATGCGGCAGGCATCGAACGCGGCAGCACGATGAGCCGCGGTGACAATAATGAGGATGCTGCATTCCGCGGGCAGAAGCCGTCCAAGGCGATGTACGATGCCGATCTGACGGATCGGGAACGCAACCCGGATTTGCCAGGCAATCTCCTCCAGTTTCTTGAGAGCCATCGGCTCATACGCTTCGTACTGCAATTCGCGGACTTTCCGCCCGCGCGCTTGATTGCGCACCACCCCTTCAAATACGACCAGGGCGCCGTCCTCCGGCATCACGAGCGCATTACGCAGAGAAACTGCATCTATGGGTTCATGAACCAGGCTTATCATCTCAGCCGCCGCTGACTGGGGGGAAGAACGCGATCTCATCTCCGTCTTGGACCCGAGAGTCGGGCCGTGCGAAGTCGGAGTTGATTGCGTACAGGAGTGAGGCCCTGTGAGCTTCGAGCCCGGGAAATTCGCGCGCGTATCGGTCGAAAACGGATGCGACGTCGGAACAGGCCGAAGCATCCAGCTCCGCCTCTCGAATTCCGGTCACTTCGGCGAGGCTGGCAAAAAACAGAACTCGAATCGGCATCAGTAGAGGTTTACAAACAACGCACAGATTTCGTCGATGGTCTTACGCACGCGCGCAATGGAAGCCCGCACGTTGTTGGCGAAAATACTGAAGATCAGGTTGTGTCCCGACTTTGTCGTCATGTAGCCAGAAAGAGCAGCCACATCTCCGAGTGTCCCCGTTTTAGCATGAATCACGCCCTTGGTCGGTCCGGAAGATAGTCGGTTGCGGAGCGTTCCGTCCGTGCCGCTGACAGCAAGCGTGTTCAGAAAAAGCTCAAAATAGGGACGCGTCGAGAGGAACATGAGCAAGGATGTCTGGAATCTCGGGGTCACCAGATTGTCGCGCGAGAGGCCGCAGCCGTCGCTGAGGTTGATTTTGTCATCGTCCCTGATGCCCGCGCTTTCCAGGAAGTTCTTCACGACCCTCAGCCCGGCTTCATCCGTGCCTGCGCCACCCAACTCGGCGCCGAGCACCCTGAGCAACATCTCGGCGTGAAGGTTCAAGCTACGCTTGTTGATGATCTCGAGAGCGCGGATCAATGGCGGCGACTGGTGCTCGGCAAGGAGCTTCCAACTGAGGTGCGCGTCGGGCGAAACATCCCCGGCATGGTTGCTGCGTACGGCTCCGTCGGCAGGAATGCCGTTCCGGCGCAGTTCCTCCTTGAATAGCGTCGCGGTCGCTTCCGCGGGACGTTCCAGCAGAACGTACTGGCTGTATCCCTGCGATGCCGGCAGAACGCCGGAAATCACAAGGCGCGTCGTACCTGGGAGGATCCTTGCGTATATGGTCCTCTGAGCATGGGGTTCCCCCGTCACGCCGAGGTTGCGGATCTGGAAGTAAGACGTCTGCGGCTCGACGCTCACCTGCACCAGTTGGTTTGCCTTAGTCGGCCGTACGTGGACCCAGAAGACGTTGTTGTTGATGCTTAGCGCGTTGATGGGCGCTCCATAGACCGACTTCAGATCCTGTGCGGTCCATCCCTTTCCGTGAGTAGTAAATTCAAAATAGCTGTCGTCGCCGATGACGTTTCCGTGAATCTTCTTGATGCCCAGAACTTTGATCGACTCGGCAAGTTCCTCCAGAGCGGGCTTTTCGAGAAGCTCCTTGGTGGGGTCCATCAGATTTGGATCCCCTCGGCCTACCAGTATGATGTCTCCTGCAAGAGTTCCGTCGGACTGAATGGCGCCGTTGGTATAAACTCCCGTGCGAAATCGGAAATCCGGCCCAAGCTTTTCAAGGCAGGTCGATGTGGTCACGACTTTGAGAACCGATGCCGGTTGAAATGTCTTGTCGGGATTGACGGAGAGAATTACGTTGTTTGTGGTCGGATCAAAAATCTCGATTCCCCAATCGGCGGATCGCATGCCCGGACGCTTCAGGAACTGCGCAATCTTGCTCTGAATCGTCTCGATGGGACCGGCATAAGTAAGGATGGAGGAGGTAGGAATTAAAAACACGGCCAAACAAATCGCCGCACGAAACTTGCGCAAGGGCGAAAAAAATCTGGTCATTCTGCTGGTATCCTCCGCTGCGCACCCAAATTCGGGGCAGGCTGCATCCTTTGTCCTGGCGTCCAGGAGCCAGTTGTGTTGCAGCATAACACAATCTCCACATGAAGATCCTCATCATTTTATCGACGTGAAGATCAGGATCGTGTAGGAAATTCCGGCCATGACCGGTTTATTCGGGGGGAATCTCGGCCAGGAGCGAGTCGTTCAGCGCCGTTTCGCCGATTCGGGCTCCGACGCCAATCAGGACTGTGCCCTGGAGCTTGCTCACGGGCTCGAGTGTTTCCGGATCGGCCACGAAGGCATAGTCCAGGCTCGCCATCTGTTCACTCCCCAGGACTTTCACAATCTCCTGGATCAGTTTCTTGGCCTGCCTTTCTCCCCGCATAATCGCTTTCTCTGCCGTTTGGAGGCTTCGGTAGAGTACGGGTGCCGCGGCTCGTTCCTGATCGGTGAGAAAGATGTTGCGCGTGCCATATGCCAAGCCGGATGGATGTCGCGTGACGGGCGCCACCACAACCTCAGTTCCCAAGTTGAGATCTCTGATCATCTTTCGCAGGATGGCGCCGGGAACAGCATCCTTCAAGCCCAGGAAAAGAAACGAAGGCCTGACAAGGTGGATCATTTTCAGGACTGTTGTCGTCCTGCCGCGAAAATAGACTGACTGCGGAATCCCGTGCAGCTTCTCGCCCAGTTTTTCCACCTGGATATAGGTCGAAAAATCATGGGGAAACATCTCTTCTTCCGCTGGCGCGAACACATAATCCACGTTTTGCTGGCTCAGCAGATCTACATCCTTGGTGATATCCCGTGGGTACTTCTGATACTCCTCATCGCTGAGAAACTGGTTGCGGTCGATAAAGATCGAGACCACCACCAGGTCCGTCATCTTGCGCGCGGCTTCAATGAGGCCGATATGCCCCGGGTGGATTACACCCATCGTCGGAACCAGGCCGATTTGTACGTCGCTCGACTGAAGCTTGGCGCTGATCGCCGACATCCGCGAAAGACGGCTGATGATCTCCATAGGAGCGACATCATAATCAAAATTGACGCTCATTCAAGGACATTCACGATTTGTAACTGTTTCGCCCTTACTCCTGCATTCCTGAATGCAGCTTCACGCTCGAGGAGTCAGGGCAGGCAACGAGCAGAGAATGAATGGTTTCCTGGAGCAGCGGGTGAAGGACATCCGGTGCAATCTCGGCGAAAGGTTTCAGAACGAACCGTCGTTGCGTCATTCTTGGATGAGGGATCTGGAGGGATGGTTCGTTGAGAACAAGTGTGCCGAACAAAAGAATGTCCAGGTCCAGAGTGCGCGGCGCCCCCGGGAAGGTGCGAATCCGGCCATGGAACGCCTCAATCTCCTGAAGTCGTGCCAGTAACTGCCCCGGATTCAGGTTCGTCTCCACCTCCACGACAATATTCAGAAACCATGGTTGCTCTTGAACGCCCCATGGCTCCGATTCGTAAGCAGAGGATATCTTTCGGATTTCGATACCCGCGCTGCGCAGGCTTTCAATTCCGCCGGTCAGATGGGCCTTTCGATCACCCAGATTCGAACCGGCAGACAGGTAGACGATCGCAGAGGTCATAAATCCAAAATCAGAAAAGCCGCTCCGGTCCCTTCAGGTTTCCAAAATTCCCGATGCCCTTGAGAGAGAAGGAAAACGTAAATCGGCTCTCGGTGCGGAAATTCAGATCATACTGTTGAAAATCCAGAGAGACACCGCAGCAATTCCAGATATAGTTCAGCCGGGAGTTGCTGTTCAGGAGCACGTGGGTCTGAATATTGTAGCTTAGCGTGAGGCCAGCGGAGAATCCTTTGCTAAGCGACCCGTATCCCAATTGAGCCTGAATATGATTGGCGGAGAATGCACCGGGCTCGAGCGCGTTTGCTTTGACGAAGGTGCCCGCGAGCGTCAGGTTGTCCTGGCTCCAGGCAGCCCATAGGCTCGTGTCGCGCAGCCGGTCGAACTTGGGATCATAGTCGGCACGCACATCATAGGAGATGCCCGGCCGGGGCATGACACGCAGGCTTATGTTCACAGGGGACGAAGAGCGCTCGATGCCGGTCGCCGAGAAGCCGCTCAAAGTGTCCAGCGGGTAAAACTGATTGGCTTCACCGGGCAAAAACGCGCCGCCGAAGGTCGGATCGAAATAATACTTCTGCGCCACCTTGAAGGAGAGAACCTCATAGTTTTCGAATATTCCCGGCTTGGTCTCGCGCTTCCGCATGATGCGGTTCACGATGCCGTACTCGATTTCATTGGTGTCGGCGATCGCATCCTCGTCGTCGAAGCGAATGGTCTCGTTAGCATCCGTGATGCCGTGGATCCTGCGATAGGTCAGCATGGGCTCCACGATGTGCTTGAAATCGCCCAACCACCCGGAATGGAAGTTCCCTTCGAGTTCCGGAGTGCGGAGGCTGACCTCGAAATCAGAGTATTGCCGGCGCAGCGGTGTATTGAGGACCACCGGCTGATTGGCGTCGGATAACCGCGCACTATAGTAGGTCTCCCGGAATCCGAAAGAGGGTACGATTGAGAATCCCGCAAAAGACGGAACACGGACGGACAGGCTCGGGAAAAAATCCAACCGCTGGACGATGCGGGGCGTCTCGATGACGCTGTCGATCCTGGAAAGTCCCTCGGCAGCGGCCCGCAAAGTGAAGATCAACGGCGTCCGGCCCAGGGACTTGCCCAGGGAGAAAAACTCAAGGGAGGGTGACTTGCGAGTCACCAGCGACCCGCTCGGGAAAAACACCTCCCTGCGCTCAAATGATATATCGGTCGAGAAACTGTCACTGTTGCGCGTGGCAAAAAGGAGGGCCTGCTCCTCAGGAATGGTTGCGGCCTGGAAACTCTCTGAAAACGTCTGGCGGAATTGAAAATTGGTTGACATGTTGACGCTGGCGACCGCGCGAAAACCGTTTTCGAACTGAGCCACTCCATTGGCCTGCAACACCGCGCCGCCTTGATGCAGACGATCGTTGACGCCGTACGCTTCTATGTCCAGGCTGGTTTCGTCATTGGGCCGCGTGCGGAACAAGCCGCCCATCCCAAAGCCGCGCACGCTGTAGTAGTCGCCATGAAGCTCGATATCCGAACTCTGTCCCAGCGGCTGATAGTATCCGAGATCGAATTGTCGCCCTTTGGTAGTTGAGCTTCCCGTATGGAAGGGCAGAAAACCCGCGCTGCGCTTTTTGTTTTCCAGCGGGACGACGAGGTAGGGCAGATAGAAGACCGGCACTCCCTTGACTTTGAAAAACACGTGGCGAAGGCGTGCAGTCTGGTCGACGTGGATCTTCGCATCCAAGACATCGAAACCCCACTTGGGAACCTTCTCCTGACAGGATGTGAGGAGACCGTTCTCAAGCTCGTAAGTATCATGCCCGGTCTTGAGCACCTTCTTGCCCTGGATCAGGAACCCTTGATCTGTGTGGCCCACCGCATCATAGAACGTCGCGGTCTCATTGCTCGCATCGAACTCGGCCCGGGAACAGGTCAGCGACTGCTGACCCTGGCTGAACTGAGTCTTGCCTGAGGTCGAGCCTTTGTGCGTGGCGTCGTCATATTCGGCACTGTCGCAAGTGATGCGGATATCCTGATAAGTGATCGTGACGTGGCCGGTGGCGTGATGGCGGGTCTTGGTACTCTCCTGGTAGTCTGATGTGATCACGACCTTGCCGTTGCGGTAGGGAATTTCCGTGGTCACCTGTTCGCGAAATCGAGACTCGGGTGGCTCCTGAGCAAAACCGCGCTCGGAGGCGGCGAGGCTGATTAAGATGAGCAGCCAGAGACCCAGACGGCAGGGTAGGTATGAGTTCAAAACAGGTCTCAATGCGCGACCGCCAACCAGATGGTCAGGCGCAGGTTTATTGGCAAGCGAGCTCAGACCCTGACTTCTGTGTTTCAGCGGCGACGAATGTGCGCCGCTTCCGAGGCCCAAGCCATGTTCAGGTCATTACGTTAGCAGCAGAAAGTGCCGCCTTCAATCCGTTTTTTTGAAAGGGTTACGCGCCGTCCGAAGACCGTGGTATTCTGTACTTTCTCATGGCTTCCGGCCTTGCGCGCTCGTAATGTCGCGCGCGATTCCCGGGCTCAAGTGCGAACATATTCCAGAGAGCAGACCTATGATCATCGAATCCTCCGCACCCACTCGCGTGGATCTTGCCGGCGGGACCGTGGACATCTGGCCTCTCTACCTCTTTCACGAAGGAGCCGTGACCGTTAACTTTGCCGTGAATCTGCCCGCGCGGTGCCGCGTCGTTCCCCGTAATGACGGGAGATTCGTTTTACGCTCCGTGGATACGGGCGAGGCCGCGGAATTTGATGGTCTGCCGGCGCTGCGCACAACCGCATCGCTCCGGTTGCTGGCGCGGCTGATTTATTTCTTCGCTCCCACGTCAGGGCTTGAGATGGTGACCCATTGTACCGCGCCGCCGGGATCGGGCCTCGCGGGATCATCGGCTCTTAACGTTGCGATCTGTGCCGCCTTGAATCGGCTCTTGGGTCTGAATCGTAACCTTGAAGAGTTGATTCGAATTGCCCGGGACGTGGAGGCGCAGGTGATCGAGGTTCCCACCGGCATGCAGGATTATTATCCGGCAGCCTATGGGGGGATTCAGGCGATTCACTTCTCTGCAAGCGGTGTCCTGCGCGAGGAGATCCACATTGACCCGGAGCGATTGGCTGAGCGCTTGATTCTCATCTATTCCGGACAGCAACGCAACTCCGGCATCAACAACTGGGATGTAATGAAACGCCACATCGATGGCGACCGGGAAGTATTTCGCGCGTTCGAGGGGATCATCGCCGCCGCCAACAAGACTCTGGAAGCTCTGCGCAGCGGATCCTTCGATGCAATCGACGATGCTCTTGCAGAGGAATGGGCTAATCGCCGGGTGCTGAGTTCCGGAATCACCACCCCAGAAATTGACGAGATCGTATCTCTTGCAATTTCTTTTGGGGCCCGCTCCGCCAAAGTCTGTGGTGCGGGCGGCGGCGGCTGCATGGTTTTGAGCGTGCCGGAAGGAAGGCGCCGGGAGATTGAGAACAAGCTCCGCGAACGTCGGGTGCAGGTAATCGACTACTCGATTGCGCGTAAAGGAGTGTCGTTCGAGGGGGGAACAGCCGAAATGGAATGAACCTGGGTCAGTGCGCAATGCAGCTCTGAGCCTTCAGGCTAACAAATCTGGCTCGCGTCCAGCATGCGAGTTCATAACCAGGAGGATGGAATGACCATCAAGATCGCGATTAACGGTTTTGGCCGGATTGGCCGCAATCTCATCCGCTGTTCGTACAGGAATCCCGCGGTCGAATACGTCGGGGTCAACGACCTGACAAGCCCGGAAGTTCTCGCGCACCTGCTCAGATACGATTCGGTTTTGGGAAGATTCGACGATCCGGTTGCAGTCAAGGACGGAAATCTCGTCGTTGCCGGAAAGACCATAAAAGTGTTCAGCGAAAAGGATCCTGCCAAGCTCAAATGGAGTGATCTGGGCGCGCAGGTGGTCATCGAGGCTACCGGCCTGTTCACGGATGGCGAGAAGGCGAGGGCGCATCTCAAGGGAACTGTCAAGAAAGTAATCATTTCCGCCCCCGGCAAGAATGTCGACGCGACCTTCTGCATGGGAGTCAATAGCGATACCTATAATCCGGCCAAGCACAATATTATCTCCAATGCTTCCTGTACGACCAATTGTCTGGCGCCGGTTGCCAAGGTTCTTGATGAATCCTTTGGCATCGAATCGGGCTTCATGACGACCATTCACAGCTACACGAATGACCAAAACCTGCTCGATCTTATGCACCGCGACCTCCGGCGTGCGCGTGCGGCGGCTATCAATATCGTGCCCACTTCCACGGGCGCCGCCAAAGCAATCGGTCTGGTGCTTCCGAACCTTGCCGGCCGCCTCGAAGGCCTGGCCATTCGCGTGCCCACCCCGGATGTTTCGCTCGTCGACCTTGTGATTCTGGCCCGTGCGAAAACGACCAAAGAGGAGGTGAACAAGGCATTCAAGGCCGCAGCTGAGGGCTCGCTGAAAGGAATCCTCGGCTATTGCGAGGAGCCACTGGTTTCCACCGATTTTTTGCAGAACCCGATGTCATCGATTCTCGATTCGCTGGAGACCAAAGTCAACGGAAGCCTCATCAAGACCCTGGCTTGGTACGACAACGAGTGGGGTTACTCGATGCGGCTCTTCGACCTGGCCCGGTACGTCGGCGAACGCCTCACCTAAACGCAATACGTTGAGATTCGAAATTCGAGATTCGAGATTCGAGATACAATAATCTCGAATTTCGAATCTCGAATCACTTGGGGGTTGGAGCCATGAATAAACTGACTATCCGCGATCTCGACCTTAAGGGGCGGCGCGTTTTTGTGCGTGTCGACTTCAATGTTCCCATCAAATCCGGAAAGGTGGAAGACGACCTGCGGATCCGTGCTTCCCTCCCCACTATTCGATACGCGCTGGAGCAGGGTGCGATCTTGATTCTGGCCTCCCATCTCGGGAGACCCAAGGATGGGCCCGACCCCAAGTTCAGTCTCGCGCCGGTCGCCAAAAGGCTCTCGGAGCTGTTGGGCAAGGAAGTCACATTTGTACCTGATTGTGTGGGACCCGAGGTCGAGAATGCCGTTGGCAGAGCATGCCCAGGAGAAGTAATTCTCCTCGAGAATCTCCGCTTTTATAAGGAAGAAGAGGCCAACGATCCTCGTTTTGCAAAGAAATTGGGGCAGCTGGCGCCGCTCTATGTTAATGACGCTTTCGGAAGCGCACATCGCGCTCATGCGTCCACCGAGGGCATCACGCATTTTGTCGAGAAAGCCTGCGCCGGTTTCCTGATGGAGGAGGAACTGCGCTATCTTGGCGGTGCGCTGGAACATCCCGATCGTCCTTTCGTTGCCATCATGGGCGGCGCCAAGATTTCGGACAAGATCGATGTAATCGAGAATCTCCTGGGAAAGGTGGATCTGCTCCTGATCGGGGGCGCCATGATGTTTACATTCTTGAAGAGCCAGGGAAAGCAGATCGGAAAATCGCTGTGCGAAGTCGACAGGCTCGAGCTGGCACACCATCTCTTAGGGCGTGCCGCGTCGAAAATCGTGCTCCCAACCGATGCCGTTGCTGCGACCGGTGTGGAGGACGAGGCCTCCGCGCACATCGTGCCTGCCGACAGGATTCCGGAAAACGAGATGGGCCTTGACATCGGTCCGCAAACCATAGCGAATTACGCCTCTTTGCTGGTTCCCGCGCGCACGATTGTCTGGAACGGCCCGATGGGAGTCTTCGAGAAAAGTGCTTTTGCGTCCGGAACTCTCGCGATCGCGAAGGCAGTCGCGCAATCAAGCGCCGTGTCAATCGTAGGAGGAGGTGATTCCGCCGCAGCGGTTGCGAAGGCTGGAGTGGAGGACAAGATTTCCCACATATCGACGGGTGGTGGCGCCTTCCTCGAGTTCCTCGCCGGCAAGACGCTGCCGGGAGTCGCCGCCCTTACGGATAAGGAGTGAACCGATTCAATTCCAAGACCCCACGATCCCGATTTGATGGCCGAATTGCGTTTTAGCGTCTTGGATCTCTGGGTCCTGATGGCTTGTACGGAGAGGAAATGAGAGTTCCTGTAATTGCAGGAAACTGGAAGATGCACAAGACCTTGGCAGAAGCGCGCGCGCTGGGCCAGGCAATCTGCAATGGAGCCGAGCGGGTGACGCACTGCCAGGTAGTTCTGGCCCCTCCCTTTACGGCACTCACGGCGGTCGCTGATGTCATTCGCGGCTCGCGCTTGATTCTCGCTGCGCAAAATGTGTACTGGGAGCCCAAAGGCGCATTCACGGGAGAGATCAGCTTACCAATGCTTGAGGACGTGGGCTGCGGCATGGTCATCCTTGGGCATTCCGAGCGCCGGCAGTATTTCGGCGAAACCGACCAGTCGGTCAACCGGAAGCTTCGCGAGGCGATGAAATACACGCTGAAGCCGATCGTCTGCATAGGCGAGACGCTCGAACAGCGGGAGGCCGGGAGCTATCACGCGGTAATCTCTCAACAACTTGCAGGCGGACTCGATGGCTTGACACACCAGGACCTTCTGCGTATTATTCTCGCCTATGAGCCGGTCTGGGCGATCGGAACGGGCCGTACGGCATCGCCGGAGATCGCACAGGAAGTTCATCGCGGGATTCGCGGCTGGCTTCGAGACAAGTTCGGCGACGACGCGGCCCGGCAGATTCGCATCTTATACGGAGGCAGCATCAAGCCGGAAAACATCGCTGACTTGATGCGTCAGCCGGACATTGACGGCGGGCTGGTGGGTGGTGCCTGCCTGGAAGCAGAGAGCTTCTTGAGCATCATCCACTATTGAGATTCGGCCGGCCGGCGGAAGGCAGGTAACTAAGAGCAATGCTAGGTTATTACGCAATTATAATGTTGCACGTGCTGGTTTGTTTCATTTTGATTCTTGTCGTGCTCTTGCAGTCGGGCAAGGGCGCCGATCTGGCCGGTGCATTCGGCGGTGGTGCCACGCAGACAGCCTTCGGCAGCCGTGGACCCGCGTCATTTCTTTCGAAGGTGACTACCGGCGCCGCAATCATGTTCATGATAACGAGCATTGCGCTCTCGGGTCTGACCACCGGCGGATCGAGCAAGTCGATCATGGAATCCGGCAAAGGCGGTGCGACTACTAGCAGGAGTGTAACAGTTCCCGTGCGTACTTCCGGTGCTCAACAAAAAGGGCTGACTCCGGACGAAATCAAGAGGCGGCAGGCCGAGATCGAATCCAAGGCCCAGCAGCAACCACCCGCCAAGGCTCCCGTACAGCCAACGGCTCCGGCCGGGAATCAGACTCCTGCGCCGGCAAAGAAGGCTCCGACGGGAAAGAGTCCCTTTTAGAAACATCCGGCTGCTTCCTGCGTCAGCGGGGCAGGCAACTCTTTGCAGTTTTCGTGCCGAAGTGGTGGAACTGGCAGACACGCCATCTTGAGGGGGTGGTGGGGAGACCCGTGGGGGTTCGAGTCCCCCCTTCGGCACCAACCAATCGCCGCGACATCCTTTCGCTCTCTTGTCGGTCCTTATTGCCCATCCGCAGGCGTATCTTCTCGGTAAATTCCTACAAGCCATCGAGTTTTTGCGTGTCCGTTTTTGACACACATAAGTCCCATAAGCGGCCAATTGCTCGACGAGCCAGTTCGGCTCTTTCATGAAAAACCTCTGTCAATGGTTTAGTTTATGGCTGAATCCCCGAGTGGTATAGGGATTGCCTTTTCTTTGTCGGAGGAATCCATGGATATTCCACGCATAGGGCAGGCACGCAAGCGTCGCATCCGGTGGACAATTTATGGGGTGCTTTGCTTAAGCGCGATCGGTGGCATCAGTTGGTACGTCACTAAACTCAAGCCGGCGGCACCGAGTGTGGAGCGCGCCACTGTCTGGGTCAACACGGTCAAGCGCGGTGCCATCGTTCTGGATGTGCGGGGACCAGGCACCCTGGTTCCGCTGGAAATTCGCTGGGTCGCGGCACAAGCCAGCGGCCGATTGGAAAGACGGCTGGTAGAGCCGGGCACGCGAGTAAAGGCGGACACGGTGTTGCTCGAACTGAGCAATCCTGATTTGCAACAGGATGTTCTGACCGCGGAGTGGGATTGGAAGTCGTCGGTGAGCGATCTTGCGGACTTCAAGGTCAAGCTGGAAGTGGACGACCTGACCGCTGAAGCCAACATATCGAAGCTCGAGTCCGATCATAATATGGCAAAAATGCGGCTGGAAGCGCAGCAAGAACTTGCCAAGTTCGGGTTGAATGCTGACCTGGACGTGCGTCAAGCAAGGGTCACGGCGGAGGACCTTGCCAACCAGATCAAACTTCAGATACAGCTCAGGGAGAAAAACAAAGAATCGATCGAAGCACAGCTGGCGATCAGGCAGCGAGCCATCGACAAGCTAAGAGCCGTCTATGAACTGAAACGCAGCCAACTCGACCAGCTCAAGGTCAGAGCAGGTGTTGACGGCGTGCTCCAGGAAGTAGACGTGGATGAGGGGAAACAGGTCTCCGTGGGAATGGAGTTGGCCAGGGTGTCCAACCCTGCAAGGCTCAAGGCGCAACTCAAGATCATGGAGTCGCAGGCCAAGGATGTGCAAATCGGACAGGTCGCTTCGATCGACTGGCGCAACGGCCTTATCCCGGGCCACGTCATCCGGAAGGATCCCACGGTGCAAACCGGTACAGTGACCGTCGATGTCGCCCTGGACGGGGACCTCCCGCATGGCGCCATTCCTGACCTGAGTGTCGACGGGACCATCGAACTTGAGCGCCTGAATAACGTAATATATGTGGAACGTCCGACACAGGGCCAGGAGGGAAGTCTGATAGGGCTTTTCCGGTTGACGCCCGACGGCAGGGAAGCGGAACGCGTGCAGGTAAAAATCGGACGCGTGGCCGTGAGCGTGGTTGAAATCTTGAGCGGACTCAAGGTCGGAGATCAGGTGATTCTCTCCGACATGTCGGCGTATGATACGACAGACCGCATCAGACTGAATTGAGAGGCTTACGGTTGTGGATTGAGGTGCTCATTCGGAGGTGTGCCGGCGCGAAACACTCAAGCCGCAGCCTTGGTCGACAGCCTGCTATCAACGTACAATAAGGAGGCACGATGACTGCAACCGATCATTCGCTAATTCACCTCGAGAGCGTCACAAAGGTCTTTTTCACCGAAGAAGTCGAGACCCATGCCTTGGCTGGAATTCATCTGGATATTAGTAAAGGAGAGTACGTCTCCATCAACGGACCATCGGGGTGCGGAAAGTCCACGCTTCTATCGATCCTCGGCCTCCTGGATTCACCCACGGACGGCATTTATCAGCTGGATGGCAAGCCTGTCGAGAAACTCAATGCGTCCGAACGCGCCCGGATTCGCAATCGCCAGATCGGGTTCGTATTTCAGAGCTTCAACCTGATCGGCGATCTCACCGTCTTTGAAAACGTGGAACTACCTCTGACCTACCGCGGCATGAGATCCTCGGAGCGCAAGACGCGCGTCAACGAGGCGCTCGAGAAAGTGGAAATGGCTCACCGCGTCAAGCATCTGCCCAGCCAACTTTCCGGAGGGCAGCAGCAGCGTGTCGCAGTGGCGCGGGCACTCGTTGGGAATCCGCTGATCCTCCTGGCCGACGAGCCGACTGGAAACCTCGACTCAAAAAACGGCGAGGCGGTGATGGATCTCATGGGCAACCTCCACAAAGAGGGAGCTACCATCTGCATGGTCACCCACGATCCAAGGTATTCCGAACATGCGGAACGGACGGTTCACCTGTTCGATGGCCGTGTTGTAGAAGAGAACATGGCTGAGGTTTCCTGAGCCTGTCTGCCGCAGCAATCATCGCCAAAAATAGAAAGGGCCCCGAACCATCGCGGGGCCCTTGGTGAATAATTCGCGCCGTGAAGTCTAGAAGATGAACTTCAGGGCGAACTGGATGTTTCTCCGCTCACCGGCAGCACCCCTGAGGGCACCGATGTATCCCTGCTCCGCGATATCGGCCAAACCGATATCCGCATAGAGATTTGCATGGTTGAACACGTTGTACATCTCGCTGCGGAACTGAAGGCTGGTTCCCTCTCTCGGCAGCTTGAAGTTCTTGTAGATTCCCATGTTGAAATCCCAGAGGCCGGGTTGGCGGAAGGTGTTCCGCCCGGCCATGGTCTGAGGAAAGGGACCAAAGTCCGAGGTTCCTGTGATCGCATTGGCGTAGCTGCCCGCCATGCTTTCCTGGCTGGACAGGTCGATGTAATTGAAGTAGTTGGGGACTCCGGCCACCGGGGCAGGATTCCCTGAGCCGGTGAGTTGGGGTCCGCCGTTCACCGTAATCAGCCGATTGCACAACACATACGAGTTAGAGCAATCAAACACGGTGAAGGGCGCTCCTGTATGCGCTGAGAAGATAGGCGCAAGGCTCCACCCGCCGAGGATTTCATTGGCGAAGCCCTTCATGTTCTTCCCCGTGGGGATTTGCCAGATGCCGCTGACGTTGAAACGATGCCGGATGTCAAAGTCGGCGCTCCCATAGTCAAGACTGGGATTGCGAGGATCGAGCAACCCCAGGTTGAAGTTGTTGCTGAGGCCGCTGAACGTATCGCTGACGTTGTCGAGCGCATGAGACCAGGTCCAGTTCAAATTGAGCTGGAGGCCCGAATTGAACACGTTCTGCGTCCTCAACTCCGTCACCATGGCATTATAGTTTGAGTACCCATCGTCGGTGCGGAAATTGATATTGGAGTACTGGGGGTTCTCCCTGGCGTTGGGATCGGGGTTACCCATGAATACCGCCGCTGAACCCAAGTCGTTTTCACGGTCGATGGAGTAGAGCCCCACGCCTTTGGATCCTGTATATTGGAGGCTGAGCACGGTGTCCCGGGCGAGCTGGTGTTCGAGCGCGAAACTCCAGAAATCAATACGGGCCGTTCCCATGTTAGGGTTGACGGCACGCAATTGAACCACGGGCAACGTCGCGGTGCCCGACGATCCCGCCAGCGGTCCGGCATTGTTGACGGTAACCGGAAGATTGCCGCCGACGTCGGTTGGCCCCAGGGTCACCACCGCATAATTCGGCGGATTCTGAATCACGTTGAAAGTGACGTTGCCGAAGTTCCTCTCGTAGCTTATCCCATAACCGCCGCGAATGCTGGTCTTGCCGGTTCCAAACAAATCCCAGGCAATCCCGACGCGCGGAGCAAAATTATGGAGATTCTTCTGCCAGAGCCCGCCGATCGGGCTGTTGGGAGCAACCTGCACGGAACCGCCGGCGATCTGCTGATCGATGGTGGATCCCGGACCCATGTAGTAGTTGGAATCTTTGTACGGATCTTTGTTGTGCTGAACCCCGTAGTACTCCCAGCGCAGACCCAGATTCACGGTAAACCGCGGCCGCAAGCGCCAGGAATCCTGAGCATAGAGAGCGTAGTCACCATACCGGTTGCTCCTCGTGAAGTCCGGGGCACCCACCGGCAGAGTGACAGTCTGCCCTGGATACTTGCCCTGCGGATTGACCGCCGCCGCAAAGCTCAGCAACTGGCCGTTTAAAAAATTATCCATCCCCTGTTTGAGGTTTCCACCCAGCTGTTCCACGGCCTCTTCATAGGCGCCAAACGCGCGGTTGTCGCGGATGTAAATATACTGGCCGCCGAAGCGGAAGGTGTGCGTGCCCTTGTTCCAGCTGACATCCTCGTAGATCTGCCCCAGATTCTGGGGTCCCCCGAATGGGATTGCGTTGCCGGGGGAGAACGGCAGGTATCCCGGCATCGCTACGTCGATTCCGAGCACGCTGGACGCTACATTCCCGGAAGACAGGTACAACCCAGGGGAAACCGGAGCGGAACCCAGCGGCTGCAAGTCGTTCAACCGATTGTATACGACCTTTGACTGAGAGACCAACTGCGAGGAAAAAGTGTGGGTCACCGACAACAGAGCATTCTGGTTGACGTCGCTTTCCCCGGTGTCGTATCCCGCGTACGGGCTGCTGGCGATGGTGCCCGGAAACAGGTTGTCATGATCCAAGGCATACCTCATGTAGAGAGTCGTCTTGGAACTCAGATTGTAGTCCACCCGCTCCACGGTCTGGTATTCATCCCGTGGATTCCCGCCGCCGGCATCGGCAGCCACCGGATAATTCACCGTGCCGAAAATCGGCGTGCTGGCGGGCAGGTTGGCGCAAGGCCCGGTAGTATTGCAGAGGCCGGGAATCATGCTCTTTGTGTAAATCGTTCCATTGGGCTGGACCTTCAACTGGCTTCCCAGCTGGGCGAAGAACTGTTGTGTTGCCGGCGCCGCCGCGGCAACCAGCTGCGGCATCGCGACCAGCGCAGTCTCCGTGGCCATGCTGCGGACCTTGAACCATTCGGTGTTGCTGAAGAAGAACAACTTGTCCTTGATCGCTGGACCTCCTACCGAAAACCCGAACTGGTTTCGCGTGAAAACGCCCCTCGGAATGTCCCTGGCATTGTTGTCGAAGCCGTTCGACGAGAGCGCCGAAACGCGGTTAAACTCGTAAGCGGAGCCGTGGAACTGATTCGTGCCCGACTTCGTGGTTACGTTTACGACGCCGCCGCCGGCGCGGCCGTACTCGGCCGTGAAATCACTTGTGACAACGCTGAACTCCTGCACCGAATCCAGAGGAACGCTCTGTCCCACGGAGGCGGTAAAAGTGTCGTTGTTGTCTGCGCCATCCAGCAACACATTAGTGCTCGCACTGCGCTGGCCGTTGATGTTGACGCCAACGCCGCGAATCGCTCCGTTCGCAACATCTCTGGGGTCTCCAGGAGTGACGTCTCCCGAGGTGCCTACCAAGTCATAGGGATTGCGTGTGAGGGTTGGAAGTTCCAGGATCTGCTTGGTCGAGATCACGCTGGACAACGTCTGCGTCACGGTATCCACCTGCTCGGCTGCCTCGGTGACAATCACCGTGGTCTGCGTTGCCCCAACTGTGAGCGCAAAGTCCGCACTCGTCACGCCGCCGACGGTCAACACAACTTGCTTTTGTGAGGGATTGAAGCCTGTCTTTGTCACCGACACCGAGTAATTACCCGGCAAGAGGTTGGTGACGACATAGCTTCCATCATTGCCCGTGATCGTCGAACGCTCAGCGTTCGTGTTCACATTCTTGACTATGACGGCAGCTCCCGGAACCACGGCGCCGCTCTGATCCTTTACGGTTCCTAAGACTCTGGCGGTTTCCTGCTGTGCCATGAGAATGCCGGCGCACAGCAGCACCACAAACAACGCCGGACAGCAGCGCCGGATGTTTATGGCTGCTCTTCTTGTAAGCAATTCCATAGAAAGTTCCTCCAAAAACTTCTTTGACTTGGTTGGGTATGGAATGGAAAAACTGAGGGGTGAGCAAAGCCTCATTTCCAACCTGCTAATAAGCGGCCCCAACCAGACAATTCACTTCACCCAGGGCTTCAGAAGCAAAAAACGAACCAGAACGCTCGGTTTAAATGGATGGGGAAGTGGATCCTATAATTTTTTTATTAATGAGTTCATATCGATATGGACATTGTTTGATGCCAGGGCGCAACAAGACAGGCTGTGCCAGAGCATGAATATCTACCTGCCGGTAAACTGATTAGTAAATATAATAATTTCCATAATCTTCAGCTCAGTCGTCCTAAACCCTGCATGCCTGGATATACAGAATCTTGAGTGATTTCATTCAACTATTTGAATATGTGCATGTATTCCGGAAAGTGCTTTGCCGATGAGCGGAATGAAGAAATGAATATATTTCTGTTTTTGATGCGGAAATCAGGTGATTACATATACCTGATCCTGCAACACTCAATCGTCGCAGATCAGCGTTTTCTACTCACGGGAACTAGAAGCAGCGGGCGTTTTGTCTGGGCCTGGACTCTCGCGGCTACGCTGTTGGTCCAGAATGCCGCGGTTCCGGCCCTGCCGTGGGTAGCGAGCACAATGATGCCGGCATCGACGTTTTCGGCAGTCTCTGCGATTACGGTGGCTGTGTCGCCGTGACGCAATTCGGCGAGCGCGGCCAATCCCGTCTTCTGAAGAGAGGATGTCTGTCGCATCAGGTAGGATTTAAGATCCTCTTCCGCAAGAGCGAGAATTGCCCGCGTCGTTCCGGGCATGAACTTTCTCGTGGTGGCATCGCGACCGGCGAGAGCGCCCACTGTGGGCACGACCGATAGCAACTGGAGCCGTGCGCCAAGAGCGCGAGCGAGATCGGCCGCCACGGCAAGCCCCTGTTCGTGCACAGGGTCTCCGTCGACCGGCGCCAACACTGTTTTGATCGAGAATGGAGCGGCATGCGACGGCGCGTCTGGACGTATCAGAAGCACCGGAGTATTGCCTGACGCCGCGACTTGCTGGGCAATGCTGCCCATAAGAATCCTTTTGAGTCCGCTGCCGCCGTGGGTGCACATGATGATCAGGTCGGGGATGAGTTCATCCTGGTGGGCGACAATGGACTGTACGACGTCTGCAGAGGCCGAAGAGTGAACATGTGCGGCGGCTGGAAGCCCCGGCGGTTGGGCCAGCGCGATGATGCCCTTCAAATATGCCTCCGCTTCCTCCGTGCTCCTCAAATGTCGTTCCCCGTGCACCGTCGGGGGAGCGTCGACTTCGACGACATGAATCAATGTGACACGGGCTCCCAGAAAGCCGGCGAGATACCAGGCCGCCGGCAGCGCGGCCTCCGCCAGCCGCGATCCATCGAGGGGGACGAGAAGATGCTTGAACATAGTTGTAGCCTCAGGATGTTCCCTGAAATGACAGGTACAAATTCAGCGTTACGACAAGGCCGGTGACAGCCCAGCCTGCGATCGAGGTCAGTTTGCGATTTGCCAACTCGCCCATGACGTCGCGCCGCTGCGAGAACAGCATGAGCGGGATGAGCGCGAAGGGAAGACCGAAACTGAGAATGACCTGGCTGATCACCAGCGTATGCGTCGGATCCAGCCCGAGTGCAATGACAATCATCGAGGGGAGGATGGTCACGAGACGTCGCACCCAGATCGGAATGTTGCGTTCGATGAAGCCTTGCATGATCACCTGGCCCGACATGGTGCCGACGGTGGTGGATGCAAGACCCGAGGCCAGCAGCGAAACAGCAAAAACCCAGCCGGCCGCCCGTCCCAAAAGAGGCTGCAGGGTCACGTAGGCGCCCTCGAGGGAAGCCACCCGGCTGGGGCCGATTCCGTGAAAGGTGGCGGCCGCCATCACCAGCATGGCGGCGTTGACGAATCCCGCCACACCCATTGCGATAGTGATATCTGCCATCTCGAAGGAAAGGAGATGCCGTCGCTGTCTCGGGTCGGTGACGCGAATGCGGCCTTGCGTGAGCGACGAGTGCAGAAAGATTACGTGGGGCATAATCGTCGCGCCCAGAATCCCTGTCGCCAGCAGCACACTGTCGGAACCGGAGAATCTCGGCACGAAGGCGTGATAGGCAATGGCGCTCCAATCGGGTTTGTACAAGAATGCCTCGATCACGTAGCAGAGCGCGATCACCCCCAACAGACTGCTGATTACCGCCTCAAGCGGCCGAAATCCGCGTGCTTGTAATGCCAGAATGAGAAAAGTGACCAGAATCGTAAGTATGCCGGCGATCCAAAGCGGCATGCCGAAAAGGAGGCTGAATCCCAGCGCGGCTCCCACAAATTCGGCAAGGTCCGTCGCCATCGCCACAAATTCCATCACAATCCACATGGTCCAAACCACGGGCCGCGAGAAATGCAGGCGGCACAACTCGCCCAGATTGTGCGCTGTGGCAATCCCGAGCTTCGCGGAAAGGGATTGGACCAGGATCGCCATCAGATTGCTTGCCACCACCACCCAGAGAAGGAGATACCCGAACTTGGCTCCCCCTTCGATGTTGGTGGCGAAATTTCCTGGATCGACGTAGGCGATGCTCGCGATGAATGCGGGCCCCAGAAACGGCCACAGTCGGGCCAGTCCGCGCCTGCGACTCTCTCCGGAGAGGACCTCTGATGCTGTAATTACCGTGACCAAGTCACGTTCGTTCAGATGAGTCCTGGTCGCCGATGGCTTCATAGGATGCGATGGGTTCTGCGGGACCTTTGGTCGCTCTGAATGCGCGACCGATCCCATGGGTTGAACAGGTGGGTCGCCGGCGCTTGAACCGGCAGAGGACCCAACGACACGTTACCATACAAAATGTGAAGTCTCCATCCAGGTAGCCGATAAAGAAACAATAAGGGACAGCCCGAACACGGCGGACGTTGCCTGTTTTCATCAATATCGTTCTCGTCTGCGATTCGGGGAACGCTCCCTTTGCTCGTGCTGGGCAATCAGTTGTCGGCTCGGGGCAGGTCTGGCAGATGTCGGCGGCCAGATTCTTCCGCGAGAGATCAAGATACTCTCTCGGAGATCAGTGGAGGCAAAAGGGATGAGCACGAAAGAACAGGAAGCTGGAAACACGGGTTCGGAAAGGGGCAAGCTCGAAGACGATATCCTGAATTTTCTCGACAAAGAGATCGCGGCTTCTGCAAGGGTTGACGCAAGCGCGGACACGAATCCGGACGAAGTGGATTTACTGGTCAACAGTCTTCTTCAGCAAACTCTTGCCGATTCGGAAGAACCGGAAAAGAGTCCGGGAATCGCTTCCAAGGCCACGCAGTCGTCATATGCCTATTTTGCGGGCGTTTCGCAAGTCGCTTCGGAAGCGCCTCCGACCAGTGAGGCGCGAGACATACGGCAGGATTCCCAGAGTGTCAACGCGGAATCCGAGACGAACGCAGTGTCCGAGAGACATCCCGTTTTCTCGATTGCTCCGCGAGAGCCGAACTGGGCTGGAAGGGTGTGGATCATAGCCGGCGCATTTGCTTGCCTGCTTGCCGGAACGGGCATCGTCTATTTTACGGGCTTTCGGAATAACGCTCCCGCAAAGTCGGACAAGCAGCCGACAGCCGCAGCCCGCATGACTCCATCCGAGACGCAAACACAGCCGATGACCCGTGTGCTTTCAGGGGAGCCATCGGGACATGCCACATCCCAATCCGCGGTCCAGGTTGCTGCCTGGCGGGAACCTGCTGCTGAGTCGCCCGCAGCCGCCAAGAATCCGGTCTCTTCAAAGAAAGCAGAGCCGGCAACCCATCAGCCGCCGGCAAGGCCGGAGAATTCGAGTCCTGCGCCAGTGGCGGCGCCAGCTGCCGTTCCGGCCGACAGTCTACCCGCTGCGACCAAGGCTGGAGACGATGCCGCGGCTAACTCAGCGGCACGCCCAAGGGAAAACATGCCGCCTCCTCAAGTTGTTTCGACACAGCTTCCGGCGGCATCAAGCTCAGCGCAATTGGTACCCAACGTGAGTCCGAACCTGCAAGGTTTGGGCACTCGCGACAAACTATCCATCCCAGCCGCGCCGCTGTCCAAAACCGTGGTTCCCGCGGAAGTGATCACAAGGGTAGCCCCGACCTATTCGGAGCTGGCGCGCCGGACTCGTACTACCGGAACGGTCGTCATCGACGTCCTGGTCGACGAGGGCGGGAAAGTCGCCAAGGCCACGCCGATAAGTGGTCCGGAGATTCTGCGTCAGGATGCAATCAACGCGGTTCAGCAGTGGCGCTTCAAGCCCGCCAATGTCGACGGAAACAGTGTTTCGAGTACGAGCAGGGTTACCGTCGTCTTTAAAGAACCGTGACAGAAAGGGCAATCACGATGTTGACGGAACAACAGAAACAAAGATTTGAAATGGCGCGTCAAATGGCCAAGGACGAAATGGATCAGCTCGATAGAGATATCAATGCCGAACTGGCGCGCGTCAAGGAACGGCTCCTGGAGCTGCAGCAGGCCAAAAAGGCTGTCAAGCAGATCCACGATGGTGCCTGTGCCCGGATGGGCATCAAGAGCGTGATCGAAATGAAGGATTTCAATCTGACGGACCTGGTGAAGCAGGCCTGACCGGAATCGCGCTTGCGGCAGAAACTATCCACCCGGCAGCCGCGATGATCCCGGGCCAGCCCTGCAGGTTTCCAGCTTTTTCTCGATGGCGGCCCTTCTTTGGGCCGGCGACCATTTCTTGAGATTCGCAAACGACTCGCGGAGAAGGTTGCAGCAGAACACGCCATCCTGTTCAATCGTATCGATCAATTGAGATCGCCGGCCGACGTCTTCATCCGCATACAAAAGATCAACGAGCGTGACAAAATTATCCTGCCAGGCGCCCTGGCTGATATAGCAGGCTCGGAGAATAAACTTCACCAGGGAGGCAAACCGATCGGCATCCTTCTGGCCGCGCTTCAGCAGATTTTTGTTGAACGAATAGTCTGCGGAGGGCAGGATGACGAGCTCTTTGGTGATAACCTCCGATCTGAGCAGACGGTCGAAGGACAGCGCCTGCAGGAACTGACCGGCGTCGAGATAGACCGCCGCTTCCTTTTCAAGCTCTGCCATATCCGAAGGCGTGAGTTCCACCGCATCCAGGTGTATCTCTCCCTGCTGCAAGGACTGGCGAAATCTCTCCATCAGGAGCTGGAATTCTTTCTCGAAAATGGTGACCATGTTTCCGATGTAGACCACAAAGGTTCGCGTCAGCCGGTTTACCAGATCCAACACCGGCTCGAGATCCGCATCGGACGCAACGGGGCGCGAGAAAGAAATGTCGAAGCCATCGATTGCCTCAAACTGGCCGAGCTCCGTAAGGGCGTCGAGCTTGGCGGTCAGTCGTTCGCTGGAAAACTCCGTGCGATCGTGGTGTTCTTCCTGAACCAATTTGGCGAAGAATGCAGGATCGTCGACCAGGAGGCCCACGATCTGCTCCTGGTCGAGCACATAGGGGATCTGACGAGCTTCCTCGATGCATCGGCGCATGAGATTGCCGATGACGAGAGCCAGTTTTTGTCGGACCATTTGTGAGGCTTGCATGGGCTCATCGGAGACAAACGGGCGTCCGGCTTTGCCTGCACGGCCGGCCCCATTCATCCCTGTTGCGTGAACGAACTCAGTTCACGTTCTTCAGAATTGCAAGCAGATACTCCCAGAACCTCTCGACCGTGTCGATGTAGATTTTCTCATCCGGCGAATGAACTTCCTGGAGCGTCGGTCCAAAGGAAACCATGTCTATGCCGGGGAACCTCTCGCCGATTATGCCGCACTCCAGTCCGGCATGTATGGCCTTGACTGCCGGCTCCTTGCCGTAGAGGGTCTTATAGGTTGCCTGTGAGATCTTCAGGATCTCCGAATCCAAATTGGGCTTCCACCCGGGGTATCCGTCCGAATCCTCGGCTGCGGCGCCGCCCAGTTCGAAGACATTGGCTACCATCTGGCAAACCTCATCGATTTCGGAGGCGACGGAGCTGCGCTGGCTGGTCGCCACCGTGATCGATTTCTTGCCGGTCGTGACGATCGCCACATTTGTGGACGTTTGCACCAGTCCGGGAATATCCGGGCTCATCTTGATGACTCCATGAGGGAGCGCGGAGATGGTCTTGCAGAGCTTCTTCTGGATCGCGCTCCTGATGACTTTTCCTCGTCGAGCTCCCTTCAGCTGCGCGATGCTGATTTCGAGACTCGGCTCCACCGTCGCGAATTCGGCCTTGATGGTGGCATTGAATCCGGCGACCATGTCCGCGGCCTGATCCCATGCCTTCCTGGGGACGAAGAGTCTGGCTTCCGCCTCACGCGGGATGGCGTTTCGCTTGTTGCCGCCCTCCAGGCTGGAGAGACGGGCACCGAGATCGGCAAGTCCGATCAAGACGCGATTGATGATCTTGAGGGCATTCCCGCGCCCCTTGTCGATCTCGAGGCCGGAGTGGCCGCCGCGCAGCCCGGCCACCTTCAACAGCGCCGCCACGGCCTGCGACGGGGAAGAATCGAAGGCCACCGGCCACGAGGCAAGGGTGTCGCGTCCGCCGGCGCAACCAACGTAAAGCTCTCCTTCCTCTTCGGAATCAAGATTCAACAGGATCCTGCTTTTCAGGAAGTCACTGCCGAGGCTCTTGGCCCCGGTCAATCCCCGCTCTTCATCGACGGTAAAGAGGAATTCCAACGGGCCGTGCTCGAGGGATTTGTCTTCCATGATTGCCAGATTGGTGGCCACGGCGATGCCGTTATCGGCGCCCAGCGTCGTGCCGTTGGCCATGATCAGATTGTCCTTGCGCACGAGCTCGATCGGGTCCTTCGTAAAGTCGTGGACCTGGCTCTTGTTTTTCTCGCACACCATGTCGAGATGGCCTTGCAGAACTATGGAACGGGCGCGTTCGCGGCCTGCTGACGCCGGCTTGCTCACGACCACGTTTCCTACCTGGTCCACTCTTGCCAGGAGCCCCAGCTTCTTCGCAGTTGCGGCCACGTACTTGCTGATGGCTGTTTCGTTGCCGGACCCGCGCGGAATGCGGGCGATCTCTTCAAAATACTTCCACACCAGTACAGGCTTCAATCCCTCCGTCGCTTTAGGCATCCTGGCCTCCTTCATTCCGATGAAATAAATCGATGCAAACGGCAATACGATAACGAAAACGCTGTCATGGCAACATCTTTAATCAATGATGGATCATTGTCCTTATCCGGACAACCCAGCCTCCATGCCGGCCAGATTGCCCCTTATCTTACATGATCGCGGTGGGCGGTGCCGGCTCATCCGGGCTGCCGGCATTGGCTAAGGGGACCTTGATCATAACGAATATCAAGGCCGCGGCCGCGATGATCATGCCGATCCAGTGTGGCGACACGAACACGGGATTCGGCGTGCCCCGATAGATGCCGGCGATCACCAGACCGCAGAGCGCCTCACCCGCAATCAGGCCGGAAGCGACCAGGATTCCCGCATTCTCGACACGTGCCTTCTGGGCGTCGTTAAAGTTGCGGCGATCGCGCAATCTGTCGGTGATCCAGCGGATGATGCCTCCGATAAAAATGGCAAATGTGGTTTCCACGGGCAGATACATGCCGACGGAAAACAACATGGGACTGCGAACCTGGACCATAATCAATGCGAAGCCCATCAAGATGCCGACCACAACGAGCGGCCAGGCCATGTTGCCGCCGACAATGCCCTGAGACAACATGGCCATCAGCCCGGCCTGCGGCGCCGCCAGTTGAGCGCTGCCGAAATGGTAGGCTCTGTCGAGCAACATCAGCACATAGAACAGAATCGGAGATGCGACGATGATGCCGAAGATGTCGCCGATCTGCATCTTGGCCGGCGTGCCGCCGAGAATATGCCCCACTTTGAGGTCCTGCAGCATTTCTCCAGCCACCGCCGATGAAACGCAAACCACGGCAGCGACCCCAAGCACTGCGGCCACGCCTCCCGCGCCTGCGACTCCCAGGCCCACCATGAGCAGCGCCGCGACGACCAGTGTGCAGAGCGTAAGGCCGGAGACGGGATTGTTCGACGAACCAATCATCCCGACCAGATTGCCCGAAACGGCCGCGAAGAAAAATCCGAGAATCACCATGACAACCGCGGCCCCAATGGCGCCGCCGATGATCTTCGAAGCGGTTAAGTTGCCCGCTCCGGCGATAAAATAGTAATAGAGCGCGATCATCGCAATGAATACCAGCGCGACGCCCAGGAATACGGCTTTCATGTTCAGGTCACGTTCATGGCGCTCCGTCACTTCCACTTCACGGGCTGCCGCTGACTTTCTCAAATCGCTTATGGCTCGCGACATTCCCACGCCGAGCTGCTTGCGCATGCGGAAAAGCGTGTAGCAGGCGCCCACCAGCATGCCGCCCACCGCGATCGGACGCACGATCGAGAAGTACACGGCGCCCGATAAAATGCCCCAACTGGTATTGGCGCCCGCGGGCAGCGACGCTTGCAGCTGAGGCCCCATGAGGTAGGTGAGCAATGGGACCAGCAGGCCCCAGGCGAGCACGCCGCCGGCGAAGTTCAATGCGGCGAGGCGTGGGCCGATGATGTAGCCGACACCGATATAGGCGGGGCTGATCGCAGGCGAATTGAACGTGCTCATTCCTCCCGTAGTGACGGTCGTGACGTTCTTGATGCGGCTCGTGCGCAACAGCAGGCTCTTGCCGAGGACGCCTATGTTGATTGTGAACGTTTTCACCGGCTCGAATATATTGAATTGCCCCAACGCGTTGATCAGCGCGCCGAATCCCATATTCGCGAAAAGGATTTTTGCCGCCTTCGAACCCTGCTGGCCTGCCTTGTGAATCTCAGATGCCGCGACCGATTCGGGGAAGGGGAGTTCGGTATCCTCGACCATGACACGCCGCAAGAGTGTGACGAAAAGAATACCCAGGAGGCCGCCGATTATCATGAGCGATACAGACGGCCAGAATTTTCCGTCTAGTCCCGGCCAAAGACCCGCGAGCACAAAGCCCGGAATGGTAAAGGCTGCGCCCGCGGCGACGGACTCGCCGATTGAGCCAATGGTTCGCGCCATGTTTTCTTCAAGCAGCGATCCCTTCATCAAACGCAGCAGCGACATGCCGATCACCGCTGCAGGGTAGGTCGCCGCAATGGTCATCCCTGCCCTCAATCCAAGATAGGCGTTGGCGGCGCCCAGGATGCCGGTCATGATGAGCCCGAGAATGATTGCCCGGAGGCTGAACTCACTCATCTTCAAACTGGCGGGAACGTACGGCTTGAATTTCGACTTCGAATCTTTCGCGGATAAATTGGTCTGTGTGCTCATGAAGGAATCCTCCGGATAAGGTGACGGCCACGGCCTATTCCGCTTAAAGCCTGTAACTTAGCACACGAATCTTGCGAATTGAAAGAAGTATCCGGCGCCGGCCGTGCACCGGAGGCGAGCTGAGATAGTAGCTGGGGGCAAGCCGCGCAGCGGCGGCGCGGAGTGCCGGCCTTTTCAGGGCCGCGGAAGCCGGCGCCTTTTCGAGATTCATAGAGTCTTTGAGCCTTCGAGGTTTGTCTGGCCTCTCGAGCATGCGATCCCAATCTCAGACAAATGCTAAACAGTTACGCCCGTTTGCCACTGCCATTGGGCGCATCCTCGTAGCGCAGCCCTGCGAGCCCTGACTGAGGGAGGTTCAGCACCGGCTCGAGGTGGTGGAGCCGGGGTTCGCCTTCGTAGTAGACGCGCTCCAGAAAAAGCCCCGATGCCGGTGCTGCCAGCTTCGCGGGCTCTTCGGACTTGGTCCACAGAAAACCGGAGACTTGTGCGAGCGAGATCTTTCCACTTCCGGCTTCCACGATTACTCCCACGATGCGGCGCACCATTTTCCAGAGGAAATGTGATCCCTCGATTCGGATCAGGATCAGGTCGCCAGCCTCGCCGATCTGAACGCGCTCCATCAGCACAAGCGTGGACTTTTCTTCAGGCTCGTCCGCGGAAAATGACTGGCAGTCCTTCATGCCCACGAAGAGCGCCGCCGCTTTGCGCATCTTTTCCAAATCGAGATCGTCCTTCACCCACCAGGTCAGCTTCTTGCCGAAGGCCGTCCTTCTTCGACTGATCTGATAGAGGTAGCTGCGGGCGACGGCTTGATGGCGGGCGTGGAAGCGGGGGTGGGAGCGTTCCACCGAAAGCAGGTAAATGTCTGATGGAAGATGATCGTTTATCTTCCTGCGTAAGAATTCCGGATCAGGCGACGCCTTCAGGTCGAGGTGTGCCACCTGGCGAAGTGCATGGACGCCGGCATCGGTTCTGCCTGCGCCGTATAGCTCGATTCGGTTCTCTCCGGAGGCCTTGCCTACCGCTGCCAGGATCTCGCCCTGAACGGTGCGTGCATTCTTCTGAATCTGCCAGCCGCCGTAACGCGTACCTTGGTACTCGATGGCGAGTTTGAATCTTGGCATAATAGATATCGTCGTCAAAATGCCTTACAGCGAATTGTGGTCTCGGAACGGCGTGGAAATCAAAGAAAAACGTCTTCTGAACTTCTGGGCCCGCTTCGTCGTATTGTAAGGCAGAGTCCAACAGGCAGTTTCGCTGAGTGGAGGACCAATGGAAGAGAATCAACCGGCGCGCGCCTTCGCGCATGCCGAGCATTCCTATGACGGAGGATTTTTCGGCGTGGTCGGCGACAGCCAATCCTATTTGAACCTCATTTACCTCCTGCTGTCCTTCCCCCTGGGAGTTTTCTATTTCGTTTTTCTCGTGACCTGTTTGTCGCTCGGATTCGGCCTGGTCATTATTGGGATCGGGCTCATCATTCTGCTCTTCACCCTGGCCGCGATGCGCGGCTTTGCGGCCATGGAACGGCAGCTTGGAATCTGGCTGTTGGATGCGCGCATACCCCCGACGCCTCCCGGCCCTGAACTCCTGCGGCATCCCTTGCAGGCCCTCAAAAAATATGTCATCGATCCCTATACGTGGAGAAGCTTCGCCTATCTGCTCATTAAATTCCCCTTTGCGATTGCCGTGTTCGTAATCACTGTTTTCTTGACGAGCTTGTCGGCGGCCCTTCTTTTCGCGCCCCTGTTTTATCGTTATGCGCCGCTTCACATTCTGGCTTGGCGCATTTCCAGTGCACAGGGAGCACTTCTGTGTGCCGCGGTCGGTCTAATCCTGTCGGTGTGCACACTTCATGTTGTGAATCTCCTGGCCGCGGGCTGGCGCGCGTTTGCTGTCTGGACACTTACGTGTTCGCAAGTGGGGAAGATGGAGCTGCGTGCCGGGCCGGTCGTGATTCCGTGACAGCCCCTAAGGCATCTCTTCGTCCTTTTTCGCGTGGATCACTGTCTTGACGGCAAGTATGGCCAGGAAACACAGGACTGCGCCGCGTAGAATTCCGTCCAACGCAACCGCCCCAATCAACGCGAGGCCGGCATAACAGCCCAGGGCAATGGCGAGACGCCGGTTTGTTGGAGTCAGCTTCTTTAGCGAGAGATTCAATGGCCAATCCCACGAAACGGCTGCATGAAGGTCACATCGAAGGCCCGGTGCAGACCTGCGCTTCGACGTACACAACTATACTAATGCAAGCTGGGATTGGCCGTCACGGGCTTTCCACTCATTCGTCCCGGGAATCAGGTAATTGTTTGGCGTTTTTCTGAGATTCGGATCGTATGATCCAAAGGCAGGACAAACCTCAAGAATCTCGAAGAGGCGCCGGCATCTGCGGCCCTGAACGGGCCGGCGCTCCGCCGCGGAATCAGGGAGCCGTGTCGGGCAGAACCTACTGGGTGGGAGGCGCTCCAGCGGCGTCGAATAAACCGTGGATCATTTGAATCAGCGGCTCGCCGAATTTGTCCTTCGTGATGAATCCATCGGCGCCGACCATCTCGGACATGGCGCGATAGGCACGCTGATCGTGCAGAGTGAGGATGATGACGCGCGGCGGGTTAGGCTGCTTCTTGATTTGGCTCGTGGCCTGCAAGCCGCTCATGCCCGGCAACGTCAGGTCCATCAGGACCAGATCCGGATGGAGATTATCCACCTGGGCGATGGCGCGCTCTCCCGACGTGGCACTACCCACGATTGTGAATTCGGGTTGCAGGGCAAGGAAGCGCGACTCCAATTCCAGAAAATGCACGCTGTCGTCGACCAACAGCACCTTGATTTCTGTTCCTGCCACTGGAGTTTCTCCATCAACGATCGTTGCAGCGTGCCTGCCTTAGCTGCGGATGTCCGACGACGAGATGCACCTGTACGTCGTCTATCCAGTACCACGTCTTTGAGTCTTATCGCAATCAGGGAAAACACCCCGGAATACTGGCAAAACCCCTAGTCTCTTACAGTCACTGCCGTAGACGAATCGTCATGCATGGGCGATTTCGCACCGGACCTCCCCGGCAGATTCCCGCGTCGAGATCGTAAAACAATCCTGTTGAATAATGATTTTCTTATCTGTATATTCGGATCGCCCCATCCGGTGTTTGCTTTTGCGTTCCAAGCGCCACCGCAGACTCTTGGCTTGGGCGTGGCGTTTGCCGTCTGGATCCCGCGTACGAGCGCCAATAATTAGGGAAGGAGATCCTACAACACCCCTGCTGGCGCAGGAACGCAATAAGCAGGCACAAGTATCATACAGAGGAAAAATGAAAGAACAGGGCACTGTCAAGTGGTTCAACAACGAAAAGGGCTATGGTTTCATCAAACGAGCATCCGGCGATGACGTCTTCGTCCATCACTCTGCAATCCAGGCCTCCGGATTCAAATCACTCAGCGAAGGCGACCAGGTCGAATTCGTTGTTGCGAAAGGCCCCAAGGGTCTGCAGGCGCAGGAAGTCGTGAAACTCTAAGGGGACTCGCCTGGAAAAGACGAGCCCCGCCATCATTTGTTTTCCGCCGAGTCTCCCTCTAACCGTAACGATCACAATCGCCGGCAAAGGATCTCAGGCGGGGAGTTTGTCTACGCAAAATGGAGTCAGGTCTCGAACGCCGATCTTCTCACGCTGAACGCGGGTGTTCGGGGTCTGGCCCATTGCCGAGGCGCCCTTACGGAAAAGGCGTAAGCCTCTCCATCATCGGACTGGGCGGCATGGCTCTGGCAGGGATGAGCAGGGATCATGCAAATCGCCTGGTTGCCCACGCCATAGCGCGCGGTGTGAACTACTTCGATGTTGCCCCCTCCTACGGCGACGGTTCAGCCGAAGAGATGCTCGGTGCCGCACTCGGATCCCACCGGGACACCGTATTCCTCGCAAGCAAGACCCTCAAACGCAGCGCGGAGGATGCCCGCCTCGACCTCGAGCAGTCACTGCGCCGTCTGCGCCGCGGCCACATCGACCTCTTCCAGTTTCATGCCGTCAATAAAGCGGAAGACGTGCGCAGAATCCTCGCTCCTGACGGGGCAGCGGAGGCCGTCCTGCGCGCCAGGGATCAGGGATTGGTCCGTTTTCTGGGTTTCTCCTCTCATTCGGTGCCGGTTGCGCTGACTCTTCTGGATCTCTTTGCCTTTGACTCCATCCTCTTTCCTGTCAATTTCGTTTGCTATGCACGAGGAAACTTCGGGCCTCAGGTCGTGGAGAAGGCGCGGGCGCGCGGAGTAACTTGCCTGGCGATCAAGTCGCTGTCGTGGTCTCCATGGCGCCCGGGAGAGCTCCGCAAATATCCAAATTGCTGGTATCGGCCGCTCGAAGATCCAGCGATGGCGCGGCTGGCCCTTCGCTTCACTTTGTCGGAGGAGATATGCGCTCTCCTGCCTCCCGGAGATGAGCGCTTGGTTCGTATGGCTCTCGATCTGGCCGAGGATTTCCAACCGATCACCGTTCAGGAACGGCAGGAACTTTTTGAAAAAGCGCGAGGCATGAAGCCGATCATGACGGCGAAGAAGTAATTTTTGGCCGCAGCAACAAGGATTTGGTGTCCCCGGAATAGAGACAGAACCAACCTCCAAGGCTCAAAAAACGCGAAGAGCCTCCAAGGAAGCTGATCGGATCGGAATCCGACCCCTCTTGGAGGCTCTTTGAGTACTTTGAGCCTTGGAGGTTCGCGTTGGCGTCCGGTCATGCGATCCGGTTCTCAAAAAAGCTAAACTACGCGAGGCGCGCCTGTAGGTGCGAGAGCATGTCTTGCGTCATGGCTTCCATGTCCCACTGTGGTTTCCATCCCCAGTCCTCACGGGCCGCGGAGTCGTCGATGGAACGAGGCCATGAGTCCGCGATCGCTTGGTGATAATCAGGTGCGTAACTCACTTCGAAGCGCGGCAGGTGCTTCTGGATGCAGCGAGCCAGCTCGCCGGCGCTGAAGCTCATAGCCGCGAGATTGTAATTGGAGTGGTGCCGGAGCCGGGAAAAATCAGCTTCGGCGAGCTGGATGGTGCCGCGGATTGCATCCGGCATATACATCATCGGGAGGACCGTGTTCTCTTTGACGAAGCAGGCATATTTCCCTTTTGCGACCGCGTCATAAAAGATCGCGACTGCGTAATCGGTGGTGCCCCCGCCCGGCGGTGTTTCGTAGGAGATGAGCCCCGGGTAGCGCAGGCCGCGCACGTCCAATCCGAAGTGTTCCACATAGTAATCCGCGAGCAGCTCTCCGCACACCTTGGTGATACCGTACATCGTCGAAGGCCGCAGAATGGAATCTTGCGGGGTGTTTTCCGAGGGTGCGCCTTTTCCCCAGACGGCGATGGAACTGGGGATGATGATGCGTGCCATCTTACGGCGTACTCCCAGTTCGAGAATGTTGAGAGTGCCGTCCATGTTCACCTGCCAGCACAGGTGGGGCTTCTTTTCTCCGGAGGCTGAGAGAATTGCAGCCAGGTGGAAAACGGTATCTATGTCGTATTGGCGGATCACTTGATCAAGCGCTTCAATGTCCATGACGTCGACTGTGCGAAACGGGTCACCCGCTTTTTGCTTGTCGAGCGGCTGCGGGCGGCAATCCGTGGCGATGACGTTCTCCGTCCCGTACTTCCCGCGGAGAGCGATGATGAGCTCCGATCCAATCTGCCCCAGGGCGCCGGTGACCATGATCTTCCTGATCTCTCTTCTCACCGATAAATCTCCTCCTCGATTCCCGCAACGGCCGAAGGATCGAGCATTCGTAGGATGAAATGAATTAGGATGCCGGAAACGCCGCGCGCATAAATCCTGCCGTCGGCCGCGGCAACGGAGTAGTATAGTGCCGTTGCGATGCCTGTCAAGCCAAACGCACAGCCAGCTTCGATGCAGACAGTGACAAGCCTCGCAAGGGCGAAACAGCTACAGCCCGGGGGCAACGTTCAATCGAGGTTCACCCAGACTGACCTTACCTGGGAATGCGCCATCGAAAACGGTCGGTCCTACAAAGAAACCACGTTCGACCGCGCGTCCTCCCTCCAGGACGGGCCGCGCTCCTTCGTTCTTTCCGATTTGGACATAGCCGAGGACGCGATCCATCTGAGTCCTGGAGATCAAAGGGCCCAGCCACGTCTTCGGATGAAGCGGCAAAAGACTTTTGCACGCTTGGCGGCTGAAAGTGCCTTTTCAATCAAACGTGATCGTGTTACCCTAATGGCCGCTGTAACGCACCAGTCCAGCAGGGTGGGCCGTTAGCTCAATTGGCAGAGCAACTGACTCTTAATCAGTAGGTTGTAGGTTCGATTCCTACACGGCTCACCAATAAACTCAACAACTTGCCGAAAGCCCCAAAATCGCAAAAACTCTCTTGGCACTCCATCTTGCTCGGAAGTCTCGCAGGATTGGAAGGAGAAGCAAGACAAGCATAACTGCCTTCGCGGTACTATTCACTCTCCTGGGCCACGCATCCTGCTCGTCACAGAGAATGTCCGAAATGGTGAGAAAAACGAGGAACCCGCAAACCTTTACGAATTGTATAGTGCGCATGAGACCAAATGCCTTGCTTCGACTATGTTTTGCAGAAACCCCCTGAGTCGCTGTAATATTTAGAAAAACATGAATACCAGGGTGCAGGAGATAATCTTTGGTGGAACCAGCCGCCTCACCGAGATATTTCCGGTGTTTGGAGCGCGAGCACTGGATGCGACGTTTCGCGGGATCGGCGGGAGTCCTGCGTTGTCGGCAATGTTCGATCGGTACAACCGGAAAGTCATGAAAAGAGTGAAGGAGTTCCGGCGCTTCCTCGTCGTGCCGGACATCCATATCGGAGATGCGGCACTGGCCCAGTCAACACTCACAGCCATACACGACTTTTTCCCAGATGCCGAGATCGATTATGCGATAAACAAGATGGTAGCCCCGATCATCGAGGGGAATCCCGATGCAGCCCGGATCTTACCATTATTCTCTAACGACCGATTCCCATCCTCAACTGAGATCGGGACTCTCCAGGAAATCATCCGGAAGGGCCGGTATGACTTGTGTCTGATGCTGTGCCCCTTCATGAGGCATAAGCATCTGGTTGATTCCCGGCAACCGTCTGTCAGTTTGCTGTCCCATAGCGCCACGATCCTGCGCAACGAGAACGATCCCAACCTCATCAACCACTTTAGTTATCAGGAGTATCTGTTTGTTCGTGGAGTGCTTTCGATGGTGGCGAAACCGGTCCGGGAGGATTCCTTCAGGGGTGTCCGGACAACGTACTCCGATGATGCTATAGAAAATGCCTCGGCATTTTACAGGGACGCAGGGTTGTCACCTCGTATACCAATTATCATGTACAATCCGGATAGCGCCTGCAAATACAATATGATGCCGTTCGTGAACCAAGCCGCACTACTTCAGCAGATCGCCGGGGATACAATCGACGAAACCAGAATCCTGCTGGGGGAAGGTAACACCGAGGCCGGCATAGGGGCCAGATTGCTTGATTCAGTTCCATCAGAGCTTCGCTCCAAGATCCGCATCATTCCAAAGAGCATGCGCCTCGAAGTCTACTCGGCTCTCATTGATTTTGCCGACGTGTTTGTGAGCGGCGACACCGGTCCTTTACATCTGGCTGCGTCGCGAAGATACTCTCGTACCGGGAACCATCAGTTCCGGAACCGAACAGCGGTCTTGTCCTTTTTCGGCGCGACGATGCCTCGCATGTCGGGCTACGACTCGTTTCAGTCGGGCTTCCTCCCTTCGAATCAGGATGCGCCATCCTGGTGCTATCAGGCGGGAAGTCGCTGCCGCAACATTACGTGTCTCAACAAGATGTTTAAGACATGTAAAAATGTGCTGTGTTTCGAACATGTCGACGTCAACGGCCTGGCGACATTGGTCGCATCGTACGTCAACGGACTTTTTCAGCAAACACCTGCGGTTTGGCAAATTCATTTGCCCGGACACATGACGCCGAACCAGCGAAACGCGGAGACTCCAAGGGATCTTTCCAGAGCCGCAATCTGACATCCAACCTCATTTCGAGAGAACAGAGATGAACATGAAACGAGTCGCATTTTTCCTGTTTTCCATCCTGCCGCTAACTTTGAGCGCAACCGCGCAACGACCGGATCCCGGGGCACAGGTTATCGAAGGGATTGAAGCCAAGCGGCAAGCTTATGCCGATGTGGCGCTGCAAATCTGGAAATTTGCCGAAACCGGGTACCAGGAAACGAAGAGCAGTGCTCTGCTTGAGGCCAGGTTGGCCGAGGCTGGTTTTACAGTGCAAAAGGGCGTTGCCGACATTCCTACGGCATTTGTCGCGAGCTATGGCAGCGGCAGGCCAATCGTCGCTTTTATCGGTGAGTACGACGCTCTGCCTGGGCTCTCCCAGGAGGCCCAACCTGAGAAGAAACCCGTCGCAGCGGGCGCCCCGGGCCACGGCTGCGGACACAACCTGCTCGGGACCGCGGCAATGGCTGCAGCCATTGGGGTGAAGGACTGGATGGCATCCGCGCATCGCGACGGCACCGTGCGCTTCTACGGGACGCCTGCCGAAGAGGGAGGCGAAGGCAAGATATACATGGTCCGGGCCGGCCTGTTCAAGGATGTAGACGTAGCCGTTTCCTGGCACCCGGGCGACAGCAACCAGGCAAGCGCCTCGAGCAACCTCGCCAACATCAGCGCCAAATTCAGGTTTCATGGCATTGCTGCCCATGCCGCAGCTGCGCCTGACAAGGGGCGCTCGGCGCTCCATGCCGTAGAAGCGATGGATATGATGGTTAATCTTATGCGCGAGAATGTTCCCCAGGAGACACGCATTCAATACATCATCACGAACGGGGGCGCGGCACCGAACGTCGTGCCTGATTTTGCCGAAGTTTACTACATAGCGCGGCATCCCGACATGCAGGTGCTCAATGGAATCTGGCAACGGATCACCGACGCCGCCAAGGGAGCGGCGCTTGGGACGGGAACCACGACGGATCTGGAGATTATGGGAGGCGATTACAACATCCTGCCCAATGCTTATCTGGCAGGGCTGCAATACAAAAACCTACAGCGACTCGGCGGCATCAAATACACGGACGATGAGCGCAAATTTGCCGAGGCGCTGCGGCGGACGATGCTCGGGCCGGCGCTGCCGTTGGGATCCGAAGAGAAGATCCAGCCTCAGAGCTCGACCATCACCCCGGCATCCACAGACCTGGGCGACGTGAGTTGGAACGTGCCTACCATCGGACTTACAACGGCGACCTGGGTGCCCGGCACATCCGCGCACACTTGGCAGGCGACGGCATGTGGCGGCATGACGATCGGGATCAAGGGGATGATGCTTGCTGCTAAGACCATGGCGCTGACCGGCGTCGATCTGTTCACCGACCCGGTGCACATTCAGAAAGCGCGCGCCGAATTTGAGCAGCGCCGCGGCAATGTCGTCTACAAGCCCATCATCGGCGATCGCAAGCCGCCCCTGGACTACCGCAAGTAGTAGTTTCAGGGACAAGCGCCGTATCATCGAAATTCTGCACGATTCCGCGGGAGGGTCGGACCCCAGACTCCTTTTTACCTCTTCCTCAAAAAGAGCCTTACCTCTCCAAACTCCATCGTGAGATGATGCTCCTTCTTCGCAGCTCCCCCTTCGGCAGCAGCCATGGGTTGAGGGAAACGAACGACCCTCTCTCCACTGTCGGACGCGACGACCATCGCCGCCCCTTGCGACGCGCGGACATTGTCCGGCTTTGAACTCCACATTCTTACTCCCGCTTTGGTCGCGATCCATCGAAGTAATTCCACCGGCAGGGGACCCACGCCAGCATAGTACGAAGTGAAGCCATTGTGCTCACGGCTCGCAAAAGCGATTTTACTGTTATCGGCCCATCGGCCGTGCACGCGAATTCCTTCGTCCTTTCCCTCCACCAAAGCGAATCGCGGGTAGTGAGGTTTCTTCACACCGAACTCCCGGAAGAACTTCGTGCCGGAGTCATCAATCAAACATCGAATCATCATCGGAGCGGGCTCGTCAAAGCGCTCAAAAGAAAAGCCGGTCAGCGTCTCCATCTGTTTAGGCTCGAAGCGTTCTGGACCGATGTAGCCCGGCGCATAGAACCAGACCACTGTGGCGCCGCTCCCGTTAAATAGGAGTTGAAGTTGTTGGACTTCTTCCTGGGTCAGGAAGAAAGTGTTTACCATAAGAAAAAGTTTGAAGCGTGATCGGTCATCGGACTTCAGATCAAACCTGTAGAGGAAGTCCGTTGGTGCGCCAACACGATGAATTGTCCGCGCCTGGGAGTTGACCATCCAGTGGCCGAAGAAATCGCTGATCACAATTCCAAAATTCTCCCAGGGTTCCTCCGCCCACCAGTGCCGCGTGGCAAGCCACGACTTTGGCTCGTACACGGCAGCGATCTGGGACACCGGGCTGATGTCGAGTTTCGGCCGATATGCAGTACCGAGTTCCACACACGATTTGATCACTCTTGTCATCGGCGGATCATCAAACCAGCACTTGTTGGCCTTGAAAGGGGGACTGAGGTGGCCGAAATCAAACAACCAGCCGGCATGCCCCGTGGCAAAGACCTGTCCGAGATCGCGCTGAAGAATTTTGAGCGTCCCTTCGACTGTGTCGGATCCCGAGCCCCCCTCACTCCTCCGCGTGGGCTCGAG